>Ga0335085_10000146_pt1 | contig 226202 bp, 218 predicted proteins | sample Lox_Sample_45_FD_206712 | JGI IMG/M metagenome (GOLD analysis project Ga0335085, IMG submission 206712) | Soil microbial communities from Loxahatchee National Wildlife Refuge, Florida, United States - Lox_Sample_4.5 | ecosystem: Environmental > Terrestrial > Soil > Wetlands | place: USA... | reverse complement strand
GGTGCCTCCTCCAGGTGTAGCGTTCGTTACGGTCACAGGAACGACCGCCGCGCTGGCAACGTCCGCGGCCGTGATCGCCGCAGTGAGTTGCGTCGCGCTCACAAACGTCGTCGCTCGATTCGAGCCGTTCCACTGCACGGTCGAGGTGGAGATAAAGCCAGTCCCCTTGACCGTCAGCGTAAATCCCCCCGAAGCCACCAGCGCGGAATTCGGGCCTAGTGAAGAAATCGTCGGCAGTGGGCTAGGCGAAGTGGCTGACGCAGCGGAATTGCTGCCACAACCTGTGCAAAGTGCCGCTGCAGCCATCAGAAAAAGCGGAATCGACATTGACACTTTTCGCATGAGCGTCTCTCAACTAAGAGGAAGACCCAGAAGACGCCGGCGCCTTCGGCCGACAACCCTCGCAATACCCGCCGATCTCGAGGCGCGCCACGGTGATGCCGATGCCCGTGTCGCGCTCCACCTGGCGCTTGAGATGCTCGAAAAGCTCGCTCTCCACTTCCCGCACTTTGCCGCAGCGCAGGCAGGCCACGTGAATGTGGTCGCGCGGCCCGTGGGTTTCGTAGTAGTGGCGGTGGCCGTGAATGTGCAGCAGGTCGAGTTCATCCAGCAGGCCGTGGCTCTTGAGCATTTCCAGCGTGCGGTAGACCGTCACGCGATGCACCCGCGGATCCACCTTTTGCGCGCGCTCCAGCAGCGAATCGGCAGTGAGGTGCTGTTCGGCCTGGTCCATGATGTCCAGCAGAACGCACCGCTGCCGCGTGAGCCGCACGCCCCGCCGCGAAAGCGCGCTGCGCAATCGTCCCGGCTCGTGGGCGTTCAGCCGCTCGCCGGAAGAGACCCGCCGATGAGTATCCGTGGAAGCCATAAACGTAAATCAGTGGCCGGGGAAAAGCCGCAGCACGTCGTTATACATCACGATCAGGAAAATCAACAGCAGGAAGACCATCCCCACCGTGACAAAGCGTTCCTTGATCTTCAAACTCAGGTCGTGACGCAGCAGCCCCTCGATCCCCAGCATTAAAATGTGTCCTCCATCGAGGATGGGAATCGGGAGCAGATTCAAAATTCCCAGGTTCAGGCTCACCAGCGCCATCAGGCTGATCAAGTCGCCAAAGCCCCGCTTGGCCGCGCGGCTCGACTCCTGAACGATGCCCAGCGGCCCTTGCACCTGCTTCAGCGAAACCTTGCCGGTGAAAAGCTGCCCCACCAGGTAGATCAGCTTGTTGGCCAGCACGATGTGGAACTGCGTGGCCTTCACCAGCGCCGCAGGCGGCGAATAGCGCTTCGGCGACGTCACGAAGCGGAAGGTGATGCCGATCTCCCAGCGCGGCATCCCGTCGCCGGGATCGCCCCACATCGGCGTCAATTGCAAACTCAGCGGCTGGCCGTCGCGCAATATATCCAGGGTCATGGGATTGCCGGCGTTCTGCTGCACGAGTCCGGAGAATTGCGAAGGCGCATCCAGGTGCTGGCCGTTGGCGGCCACAATGACGTCGCCTTCCTTCAAACCGGCGTGCAGCGCGGGCAAGTTGGGAGCCACGGCGCCAACCACCACCGGCTCGGCCGGATACCCCAGCGCGTTGAAAGGCTGCGGTTCGCTTTGCACGCTGGTGGTGAGCAGGTTGCCGCCGCGGTCGATCTTTACCGGCAGGGAGTGCCCTGGAGCGGAAAGCGCCAGCTCCAGCGCCACCCGGTCCCACGTCGGATTATTCACTCCGTCGAAGCCAACAATACGATCTCCCGCCTGGATTCCGGCCTTCTCCGCCGGAGAGCCCTTCACCACGCCCGCGATCACCACGGGCTTATCCGCATACGAAGGCTGTTCACCGCCATGCACGAAGAGCGCCGCGGTAAGCACTACGGCCATCAGGAAATTCGTGGTCGGTCCGGCCAGCGCGATCAGACAGCGCTGCCAGCGCGGCTTGGAAAGAAACTCATCGGGATCGCCGCTCCGCTCTTCCGCCGGATTGTCGCCGGCCATGCGCACATATCCGCCCAGCGGCAGCGCGCTGATGCGATAGTCCGTCGGCCCGCGCCGCACGCCAAACAGCCGCGGCCCGAAGCCGATCGAGAAGACCTCCACCCGCACCCCAAACAGCCGGGCCAGGACGAAGTGTCCCCACTCATGGACCAGCACCATGACGCCCAAGCCGATCGCAACCGCTATGATTCCCGTCAACACGGCAGAAATTTCCTCAATTCGTTTTATTGTACTCGATCATTCTCTGTAACGCGCGGGCTCCGAAACCCGCACGCCGGCCTTCTCCATGGATTCGGCCGCCGACTCCACTTCCAGCCGCGCCAACCGCCGCGCTTCGCCATCCGCCGCCAGCACGTCGTCAATCGACCCCAGCGCCAGCTTGGGCATGGCGTCTAGAACGCCTTCGATCACCCGCGCGATCCCCGAAAACGGCATGCGCCGCTCCAAGAAGGCTTCCACCGCGATTTCGTCCGCGGCATTCAACGCGCAGGTCTGCGCCCCGCCCTCTTCCATCGCCCGGCGGGCCAGCCGCAGGCAGGGAAACTTCCGCGGCGGCACCTTCTCGAAATCCAGCCGGCGCAGATCGTCCCAGTTCAGCTCCACTCCATTGGAGCCTTCGCGCTCGGGATAGGTTAGCGCATAACGGATGGGCATGCGCATGTCCGTTGGGCCCAGTTGCGCCAATATGGAACCGTCCACGTACTCCACCATGGAGTGAATAGTGGACTGCGGATGAATCACCACCTCGATCTGCTTCGGCTCGACCCCAAAGAGCCAGCGCGCCTCGATCACTTCGAACCCTTTGTTCACCAGCGTCGCCGAATCAATGCTGATGCGCCTCCCCATGCGCCAGTTGGGATGGGCCAGCGCCTGCTCCGGAGTGGCCTGGGCCATCTGCGCAATCGGAGTTCGCCGGAAGGGGCCGCCCGAGGCCGTCAGGATCAGCCGCCGCACTTCGCTTGCCCGGCCAGCGCGAAGGCATTGGTGGATGGCGTTATGCTCGCTATCCACGGGCAGCAGTTCCACGCCCTTGGCCTTGGCCGCGGCCATCACCAGTTCGCCCGCCGCCACCAGGACTTCCTTGTTCGACAATGCCACCCGTTTCCCCGCCTGAACCGCTGCATAGGTCGCTTCCAGGCCCACCACGCCCACCGCAGCCGACACCACCGTATCCGCTTCCGGATGCGTGGCCACACTGAGGAGGCCTTCCCTGCCGTGCATGATCTCAGGCAATCCCGCGCCGTTTGCGGTTTGCGCCAGCCGCTCCCGCAGCTCCGCCGCTTTTGCCGCATCGGCCACGGAAACAAGCTGCGGCCGATGGCGCGCGATCTGTCCGGCAAGCTCCTCGAGATTTGCGCCCGCCGCCAATGCCACCACACGGCATTTTTCCGGCATCGACTCCACCACTTGCAGAGTCTGACGGCCGATCGAGCCGGTAGAACCAAGTATGGCCAGTGTTTTCATGAGAAAAAGTTTCGCCGAGCCTCTCGCGCTTAGAACTGCGAGGCCAGCAGGAAATGAAAATAGTACCAGACCACCGGCGCGGCCAGAATCAAAGCGTCGATGCGATCGAGAACGCCACCGTGCCCCGGCAGCAGCGTCCCCGAATCCTTCACTCCCGCCCCGCGTTTGTACGCGGACTCCAGCAGATCGCCGGCCTGCCCGGCGGCGTTGGCCAGGCAAGCCATCAGGACGGCTGAGAAAGGCTCGATATTCAGCCAGTGGTAAAAAGCCACTCCCGCCAACGCCGAGCCAAGAAGATTTGCCGCGGCGCCCTCCCACGTTTTCTTGGGGCTCAACTGCGGCGCCATGGGGATGCGGCCCAGCGAACTCCCCACAAAATAGCCCAGCGTGTCTCCCGCCCAAACCAGCACCAGGGTAAACAGCAACAACTTCGGCCCGATCGCATCCGCCGCGTGAATCCGCACTACCGAGCTCAGCGGCAATGCAATCGCCAGAAGACCTGCGGCGCTGATTCCCATGTCGCCAACGGTTTCCGCCAGCGGCCGCCGCGATACGAAAACAATCGCCGCGCACCCCAGTACGAAAATAAAAAGCACCAGCTCGAGCGGCAGTTGCGGAACTCCCGAAATTTGCGTGAGCTCCACTCCCCGGCCCACATGGTGCGTCTCCGCCGTGGTCGCGGCCCATTGCTGGTAGAAAATTCCCAGCGCGCAGATGGCCGTCCAGCCCCGATACGCGTGCAGGCTCAGGTGCTCCCCCAGGGAGAAGAACTCAACCAGCGCCAGCAGCGCGACCACCCCGCCTAGCGCGGCTACTAGCGCAGTAGGGCCCCACCACACCAAAGCCACCACCGCCGGGATCAGGATCGCCGCGGTCAAAACACGCGCGACCGTCCCCGACCCAGGCTTGGCCTCGGTGCTCACGCTTGCCGCCGCGTTCTTTTTTTGGGGAAGTTCATTCCGGCTGCAAGGCCGGAACTTCCGGACGCTCCGCCGCCAATCCGCCATAGCGCCGCTCGCGCTTCTGATAGTCCGCCAGCGCGGTGTAAAGCTCCTCGCGCCGAAAATCGGGCCACAGCGTCTCGGTAACGTAGATTTCCGCGTAGGCGATCTGCCACAGCAGGAAGTTGCTGACGCGCATCTCCCCGCTGGTGCGGATCAGCAGATCGGGATCGGGCAGGCCGGCGGTGTAGAGGTTCTCGGCGATCATCTCTTCGTCCACCTGAAAGTTCGCCAGCGCGCCGTTTCCGTTGGCGCCGATCTTGCGATAGCGGTCCAGGATGGCGTTAAAGGCGTCTACGAGTTCCGCGCGTCCGCCATAATTCAGGGCCACCGTCAGCGCCATGCCGGAGTTCCTCGACGTCAACTCCACGCCCTTGGCCACGTCGCTCTGCACCTCTTGCGGCAATTGGTCCGTGCGGCCGATGATCTGCAAGCGGATGTTATTGCGATGGATGACGGGGAGTTCCTTGCGCAGATATTGGCGCAACAGCCGCATCAGGAAATCGATTTCCGCTTTGGGCCGCCGCCAATTCTCCATGGAAAACGCATACAGCGTAAGCGCCGGAATATGCAGCCGCGCGCAAGTGTCGATGATGATCCGCGCCGATTCCACTCCGGCGCGGTGACCGGCCACGCGCGGCAGGTGCCGGCGCTGCGCCCAGCGGCCGTTGCCGTCCATGATGACGGCGATGTGCCGCGGAAGTCTCCGCGAATCGAGGCGTTCCAGCAGGCGCGCTTCTTCGCGGCTGGCCGGTTCGAGTAACTTCGGTGGCTGCACTCTTCGGTTCCGATATTGCCGAGCAGGCCCGGCGTTAACAGACGGCCGGGGAACACGAGCCGGGTTCTTTACACCGCAAAGTTAGCACAGCACTCTGGAGCGCGCAACTTGCCGCCGATCCCAGTTTACAGCCCGCCGGTGGCCGCCGAGGGATGGAACAGCGCGAAATAGATCAGCACCAGCGTCAAGGCGATCATGGCCACGCTGGTCACCCAGGCAATCACGTTAAACGTGGGGCTGTTCACGTGCTCCCCCATCAAGTCGCGCCGGTTGATCAGCAGAATCATAAAAATCAGCACGATCGGCAGCCAGATGCCGTTGGCCACCTGTGAGAGCACTAGGATGCGCCAGAGCGGCGCTCGCGGAATCAGAATCAGCCCTCCGCCCACCACGATGAGGATGGTGTACAGCCAGTAGAAGATCGGAGCGTCCTTGAACTTGTGATCGATCCCGGCCTCGAATCCCAGCCCTTCGCAAATCACGTGGGCCGTCGAAAGCGGCAGGATGGACGCGGCGAAAAGCGACGCGTTCAAGAGGCCGAAAGCAAACAGCAGCGAGGCCCAGCGGCCAGCCAAAGGCACCAGGGCGCGCGCCGCGTCTGCCGCGTCGACGATATTGCGATGGCCGGAGGTGTAGAGCGTTGCCGCCGTGCACACGATGATGAAGAAGACGATCACCATGCAGCTCACGCTCCCGGCGATCACGTCCGCGCGAGCCTGCGGATATTGCCGCGCGCCGATGCGCTTCTCCACAAATCCCGCCTGTAGATAGAAGAATTGCCACGGCGCGATCGTGGTGCCCACCAGAGCCGTCACCATCAGCAGGTAGCCGCTATTGAACTGGACCGAGGGAATCACCGTGTGCCGCGCCGCGTCCAGCCAATCCGGGTGGGCCAGCACGGCCGAAAAGAAGTACGTCAAATAGAACGTGCACAGCGCCAGGAAAATTTTCTCCACCTGCCGGTAGGTTCCCCGCAGCACCAGAATCCACACCACCAGCGCCGCCAGCGGCACCGCGATGTACCGGCTGATCCCGAAGATCTCCACCGCCGAGGCCACTCCGGCGAACTCCGCCACCACGTTTCCCAGGTCCACCAGAAAGCCCGCCACCATCACAAAGAACGTCGGCCGGAAGCCAAACTCCTCCCGGATCAGGTCGGAAAGCCCCTTGCCGGTAACCACTGCCATGCGCGCGCACATCTCCTCGGTAACGTACAGCGCGATGGTCATGGGTATCAGGGACCACAAAAGCGCGTAGCCGAACTGCGCCCCGGCCAGCGAATAGGTGGAGATGCCTCCCGCATCGTTGTCCACGTTCGAGGTGATTAGCCCCGGGCCCAGCACTGCGGCCAATAGCGCCAGCCGCCGCCATAGACGACGGCTGCGGCGGCGCACTTGCGTGGCGTGCCGCTGCAACTGCTCGGTCCGCGTGTTGCTGGTCCAGTTCATTGGCCTTCAGGAATTTTTAGATTCGCTCCGCCTAACCGCAGCGAACGATTACAGCTTCTCCCGCAGCCGTGCGATCACGTCATCCACGGCAATGGCCCCGATCGCCCGCCCGTATCCATCGACGACCGCCAGGCTCCGCAGGTTGTACTTATCGAACAGCTCGAAAACTTCCTTCTCCGTCGCATCCGGAGTCACGGAAACCAGGGGCTCAGACTTCAGTTGCGCCAGCGCCACGTCGTCCCCTGCCAGTAGCAGCCGGCCGACGGCAACATCACCGGAGAACTTGGCATCGCCGTCGATCACAAAGATCGTATCCAGGTTCTCGGCGTTGATGTCCTCGCGCTGGCGCACCCACTCCAGAGCTTCGCCCCGCGTGGCCGTTTCGCCCACGTAGACGAACTCCGTATTCATCATTCCGCCTGCCGAGTCTTCCGGGTAGCTCAGCAGAGCCTGCACTTCGCGCGCTTCTTCCCCCTGCAACTCCCCGATCACGTCCTCGGAAACCTCCGGCGACAGGTCCGCCAGAACGTCGGCCGCCTTGTCCGGGGCCATCTCCTCAATAATGTCCGCGGCTTTTTCCGGCGACATCTTCTCCACGATCTGCGAAGTCAGCCGCGAATCGAGCTCCGCCAGGGCCTCGGCGGCGGACTGTTCGTCGAGCGAAGCGATAATGGCCTGCCGTTCCGCCGGGGAGAGTTCCTCCATGATGTCCGCCAGGTCGGCCGGGTGCATCTTTTCCAGCTTGTCGTGGGTGATGCGCAGCTTCACCCGCCGCAGCGGGTCCGGCTCGATCAGGTTCACGAACTCCCAGCGGATGGTCCGCGCCGGCAGGCTCTGCTGGATGCGCCGGATCACGCTCGGCGAAGCCAGCCCTTGCAGCAAGCGCCGCGCCGCTCCCGTCAGCCCCACGTCCACGTCGGTCACGCGCAGCTCCACGGTGCCGTCCATGCGCTGCTCGGCGAGGTCCACGTCGTTCACCCGCACCACCTTGCGCCCCCGCGTGTCGATGATCTGCTGGTCCAGCAAATCCTTGCGCACCGCCAGCCAGGCCTCGTTGCTATGAAAATGCTCGAGCGCGCTCTCCTCTACGTTCAGCTTGATCATCCCCGGCGCCACCGAGGAGATCTGATCGTGCCGCGCCAAAAGCGGCAGGTATTTGCCCCGTCCAAGCAGGTAGCGGGCCACCCGGTTGGGCTGATCGGCCGGCTCGATGAAGAGCTCCGAGATCCGCCCCACAAAGTTACCGTGCGCGTCGTAAGCCTCTCCCCCCAACACTTCCGTGGCATGCAGCATCGGTTTTGACCTCCTTCCCCGACCCTCACCCCCGCTAAAGGCGGTGATTTCGGTTGTCGAGCCGGAAAAAACTCCCCCAAAAAACAAAAAGCCCGTGGCCGGGTTGATCGCCCGACCACGGGTCAGCCCAAAGATCGGCTTCCCCTAGTCGGTTTTCGCGCTCCTACCCCCAGCCTGACTGCTTGCCATGCGAGAGGCCCCCATGTTACCGCTCACCCGCAACTGCTCCGCCGCAGGACCGGCGTGACAGCTCGGCAAAGGCTCCTGGTCCGACGAATGGCTCATTGCAAACAGTTTGTCCTCAAGTGATCTAGTAAATGCTGTGGCAAACTTTGTCAAGGAAAGAGTGCGGAATTCGCCAAATTTTCATGCGAACGGTTCCAGAAATCGCGCGCCGCGGCGGAAAGTCATCTCGATGAGCGGAAAAGCATATCCCCCAGCGCCGAAAATCGGGCCCGTTCATCGCGTGGCACAGCCACTCCTGGCTTTGCTCCGGCCGGTTCGTCAGCTCGTCGATCCGCCCGTCGATCGGTTGGTTCAGTATGGGACTTCCGCGACTTTTCCGTCTCCCGCGTCGTCCCGCCGCGTTTGCGCGATGCCCAACCGCGCCCCACGCCGACCTCTTCCATAAAGAGCGCGCCATAGCTCTTGGTGATGTACTCGGCGCGCCCAAAGCCCAGCCGCGTGGCGGCGCGATCGATCTCCCTGCGGGGTCCCTCCAGCTCCAGGAACAGGCCGATCGGCGTCTCGTCGACCTCGACCTTCAGATTCCTTATCCCAGGCAGCCGGTAGGTGGTGCGGAACTTCTCGTACCGGAAACAAGGCCGAAAACCCAGACCTTCTATAACCCGGCTTACCGCCTCCCGGTCCGAGACGCGTGTTTCGTACTCTTCCCGAATCTTGTAACCGGGCGCCCTCTCCTTGTTCCCGCTCTTTTCCGAGGCGCGTTTTGCTCCACGCCGCGGAGGTCCGACCGGGCCCTTGAACGTAAGCAGCACGGAAAAACCGGAGGCTTCTCCGGCCCTTCTCTGCTGAAGCTTCCCTGCCCCTTTCGAGCGGCTCGCCGGCCGCTCCACGCGAACGCGCAACATCTGGCCGCGCCGCAACAGGTCGCCTTGGGCCGTATCGTAAAGCGTGTTCATTTCGTGCACCCGGGCGGCAATCAATTCCGCACCCAGCCGCGCCAGTTGGCGCAAAAGCTGGGAGAGCTCCGCGACGCGCAGCTTGATTTCAATCTCCGTCTTCATTTCCAACTTCGCTTTTCCACTGGCGCCGCCCGGCGATTTCCTCAGCCCTGCTTTGCTCCCTGCACGCATCGCCGGTAGTATAGTCCCCCCGTGAGTCCCGCATGATCGAAGCCTCAACGCCCTTAATGCGGCAGTATCAGTCGATCAAGAAGCGCTACCCTCATGCGCTGCTCCTGTTTCGCCTGGGCGACTTCTATGAGCTCTTCTACGAGGACGCCCTGGTCGCCTCCAAGGAGCTGCAAATCACGCTCACCTCTCGCAATCGCGAACGCGGCGAACCCATCCCCATGTGCGGCGTCCCGTTTCACGCCGCGGAAACTTACATCGCCCGGCTCCTGCGCGCCGGCTTCAAGATCGCCATCTGCGATCAGATGGAGCAGCCCGGCCCCGGCAAACACCTGGTCCGCCGCGAGGTCGTCCGAGTCATCACTCCCGGCACGGCCACCGACCTCAACGTCCTCGAACCCAAAGAGAACAATTTCCTGGCCGCCGTCGCTCGCGGCGGCGCGGGCTTCCCCATCGGCCTGGCCTATCTCGATCTCTCCACCGGCGAGTTCCGAGCCACCGAATTTGCCGGTCCCGGCGCCGAGCAGAAGCTGCACGACGAACTGGAACTGCTCTGCCCCCGCGAACTCCTCTTGCCCCGCCAGCCGGACTTGTTCGCGCCGCTTACGCCCAGCCAGTCCAACGGAACCGTGAACGCCGCGCAGCAGGCCGCCGAAACGCGCCTCGAAGAATGGATCTTTCGTTGCGACTATGGACAGCGCCTGCTCTCGGAACACTTTGGCGTTGCCGGCCTCGAAGGCTTCGGCCTCGCCACCCATCCCCAAGCCATCTGCGCCGCTGGCGCGCTTCTGCACTACCTGCGCGAAAATTCTCCCCAGACCCACGCCCATACCAGCGCGACGAGCAGCGCGAAGACCGAGGCGAAGGCGGGCGCGGAGCCTTGCGGCGATTCGCCCCTCGCTCATCTAGACACCATCCGCTATTACGAGCAGCAGGATTCGCTCGGGCTCGATCCGGTTACGGTGCGCAATCTCGAACTGCTCTCGCCGCTCGATGCCAACGAAGCTCCGCGCGCCTCCCAGCGCGACGCCTCCTTGTTCGGCGCCATCGACCAGACCGTCACTGTCATGGGCGCGCGCCTGCTTCGCGCCTGGATTCTTCGTCCCGAGCTTTCCCGCCCGGAGATCGAAGCGCGGCTCGACGCCGTAACCGAATTCAAGTCCCAGACCATGCTGCGCGAGGAGCTTCGCCAGAATCTCCGCGGCGTGCAGGACCTCGAAAGGCTGGCCAGCCGCGCCACGCTGGGCGTGGCCACTCCCCGCGATCTCGTCGCACTGCGCCAATCCGTGGCCCGCATTCCCCTGCTCCGCCGCTATCTGGCTAACTGCACGGCCGCCCGCCCCGTCGAGCGGATTGTCGCCCTGCATGCCGAGATGGACGAGCTCGCCGACGTGCAACAGCGCCTCGAGCAAGCCATCGCCGAAGATCCGCCCGCGCTGTCCTCCGATCCCGGCGTGATCCGCCGGGGATTCGACGCCGAACTGGACGGCCTGCGCGACCTCAGCCACACCAGCCGCCAAACCATCGCCGCCATGGAAGACCGCGAACGCAAGCGCACCGCAATCGGCTCGCTGAAGATTCGCTACAACCAGGTCTTCGGCTTCTATATCGAAATTTCCAAGCCCAACCTGCATCTCGCGCCTCCGGATTTCGAGCGCAAGCAGACCCTGGCCAACGCCGAGCGCTTCACCACGCCCGAGCTGAAAGAGTACGAAGGCAAAGTCCTGGCCGCCGACGAACGCATCGCCGAAATTGAACGCCGCCTCTTTGTCGAAGTGCGCTCCTGGATCGCGCAGCAATCGCCCCGCTTGCGCCGCACCGCCGCCGCCATTGCCCAGCTCGACGTCCTGGCCAATTTCGCCGTCGTTGCCGCCACGCGCCGCTACGTTCGCCCCGAGTTCACCGACAATGGCGAACTCGTCATCCTCGGCGGGCGCCACCCCGTCATCGAACATCTCCTCGAAGATCAAGGCGAGCGCTTCGTGCCCAACGGCCTCTACCTCAACTCCACCTCGCACCAGATCCTGCTCATCACCGGCCCCAACATGGGCGGCAAGTCCACCTACCTACGCCAATCCGCGCTGGTGGTGCTGCTCGCGCAGATGGGCTCGTTCGTGCCTGCCGAGCAGGCCCGCCTGCCCATCACGGATCGGATCTTCACGCGCATCGGCGCTTCCGACAATCTGGCCCGCGGCCGGTCCACTTTTCTAGTGGAGATGAGCGAAGTCGCCGCGATACTGAACCTGGCCACGCCGCATTCTCTCGTTCTGCTCGACGAAGTGGGCCGCGGCACGGCCACCTTCGACGGCCTCTCCATCGCCTGGGCCGTGGTCGAATACCTGCAAGCGCACACCCGCGCCCGCACCCTCTTCGCCACGCACTATCACGAATTGACGGAGCTGGCCGACCTGCTTTCCGGCGTGAAGAACGTGCACGTCTCGGTCGAGGAGACACCCAGCGAGATCATTTTCCTGAAGCGCGTCGAGGAAGGCAGCGCCGATAAAAGCTACGGCATCGAGGTCGCCCGCCTGGCCGGACTTCCGCCCGCCGTCATCGCCCGGGCCCGCGAAGTCCTGCGCCGCCACGAGCAGAGCGAGCACCAGTTGAGCGAGAAGCTTACGCCCGCGCTGCCGCCCGCCAATGGCGCCGGCGCGCAGCAGGCCCTCTTCCCCAATTCAGCCAATGACCGCGAAGCGCTCGAGGCCCTGCGCGCCGCCGATCTCGACCAGCTCCGCCCTATCGACGCCCTCAATCTCCTCGCGCAGCTGAAGAAGCAAATCTCATGACCGTAAGATCATCTTCAGCTCTACACGTGCATCGTGCCGTCATCACGAGGTCGTCCGCCACGGCGGACGACCGAGGGATCTGCTTTCCTGCATCATCGCTCCGCCAACCCAGCATGCGGTCACAAGGACGTTGTCATCCCGAGCCGATCCCCGGCGTCCAACAATGGGGTCGAGGAGCGAGGGATCTGCAGTTCGTTTTTCGATTCAACTCACGATTCGCCGCATCTTCCTCATGACCCCGCCCCCTCGCATCGCCCGTCAAGTATCCTCAAGTGCCCGTGCGGCCAGCACCCTCGTCCTCGGCCTGATGTCCGGCACCTCAGTCGACGGCATCGACGTCGCCCTGGTCCGCATCGCGCCGTCTATTACCGAAAACGCCGCCCACGCGCGCCTGGAAAATTTCACCACGGTACCCTTCCCCGCCGCCGTGCGCGCCGAAGTCCTGCGCGTAGCCGAGGGCACGCGCGTCACCACCGGCGACATCAGCCAGCTGAATTTCCGCCTCGGCCAACTCTTCGCCGAAGCCGCGCTGCGCGCCTGCCAAAAATTCCGCGTTCCCCTGCGCCGCATCAGCCTGATCGGCTCGCATGGCCAGACGGTTTTTCATCAAGGACGCCCCAGCCGCTTCCTCGGCGCAAACGTCGCTTCCACGCTGCAGATCGGCGAGCCCGCCGTAATCGCCGGGCTCACCGGCATCACCACGGTGGGCGATTTTCGCCCGGCCGACATGGCCGTCGGAGGACAAGGCGCGCCGCTCGTTCCCTTTGGCGATTATCTTCTCTATCGCGACGCCCGCCGCGGCCGCGCCGTCCTGAACATCGGCGGCATCGCCAACGTCACCATCATCCCCAAGGCCGCCGCGCCCGGCTCGGTTCTGGCCTTCGACACCGGCCCCGGCAACATGGTCATTGACGCGCTCATGCACCACTTCACGCACGGCCGGCACGGCTATGATGCCGACGCCCACATGGCCTCCCGCGGCCGGCTTCTGCCCGCCCTGCTGAATACGCTCTTCGCCGAAAAATATTTGCGCCAGCCTCCGCCCAAGTCCGCCGGCCGCGAGCAGTACGGCAAACCTTATGTCGAGAAAATTCTCGCCTGGGGTCGCCGCCACCGCGCGCGTCCCGAGGACCTCGTCCGCACCGCGACCGTGCTCACCGCGCTCTCCATCTCCGCCGCCCTGCATCGCTGGGTCCTGCCGCGAACTCCGCTCGCGCAGCTCATCGTCTCCGGCGGCGGTGCGCGCAATCCGCTGCTCCTGGCGCAGCTCTCCGCCGCTCTCGCCGGAATCGAAGTCATCGCCAGCGAAGCCCTCGGCCTCCCCGGCGATGCCAAGGAGGCCTTCATCTTCGCCATCCTCGCCGACGAGACCATGCACGGCCGCGCCGCCAATCTCCCCAGCGCCACCGGCGCTTCGCGCCCGGCAATCCTCGGTAAAATCTGCCATCCCCCGCCGCGCTAGGATTTTTCTGATTCCCCCATCTTCGCGTTTTGTGCGAAGGTGGGTATTGCCGTGAAGCTGCCTACGCTCACACGCGCGTTCTACATAGTGATTGGCAGTCTTGCCTATCTGGGCCTCGCCGTCGCCGGCTGGCATGGAATTTCCGCTTTCTTCTTCCACCCGCCCCTGGTTGGCCTCACAGTTGTGCTCTTCGCGCTCTCCGGCGTATCGATTTTTACCTCCGGCAATCTAAGTTCCGGACAGGAAGAAGATCGCGCCAACCGCTGGGTCCTCGCGGCGTTCACGGTGCTGGGCCTGCTCCTGGCCTTTCTTCCCGCCTACACCGACCGGCTCGAGTTCTGGACCATCGATGGAGACACGATCCGCTGGATTGGCGTCGCTCTGTTCGCCGCCGGTGGCGCTCTTCGCATCTGGCCCGTCTTTGTGCTGGGTCGCCGCTTCAGCGGCCTGGTCGCCATCCAACCCGAGCACACGCTGGTCACCACCGGCATCTACGGCGTCCTGCGCCACCCCAGCTACCTGGGCGCGCTCACCTTCTCGCTGGGCTGGTCTTTCGCTTTCCGCTCGGGCGTGGGCGTGCTGCTCACGGCGCTCCTGATCCCGCCGCTCCTCGCGCGCATTCGCGCCGAAGAAACTCTGTTGCTCGCGCACTTCGGCGCCGAATACGCCGCCTACCGCTCCCGCACCTGGCGCCTACTCCCCGGAATTTACTAACCGGCAACCACCGTCGCGGATCGTCTTAAAGCAGCTACGTGCCAGGCACAACGCAAAGGCGCCCCGCCAAAATCCGTGCTAACCTGGATATGGATAAAAGAGGAAACATAAAGCAGAAAATGGGCCCTTTTCCCGGCGACAATTTAACTTACGCGCAAATCCTTCCCCGCCTCTTTGTCGGCTCGCATCCCCGCACCATCGCCGATATCGAACGCCTCCGCCAGGAACTGGGCGTCACCGCCGTGCTCAATATCCACACGGACCAAGATATGAGCGCCGTCTTCCTGGATTTCCAGCCGCTCGAAGCCCACTACCGCGCCAGCCGCGTCGAACTTCGCCGCGTCCCCATGCTCGAGCAGCAACCGGAGCTTCGCGCCAAGCTCTGCGCGTGCATCGACGCTCTCAACGAGCTCCTCGCCGGCGGCCACACCGTCTATCTCCACTGCACCGCCGGCATCGGCCGCGCCCCCACGGTAGCCATCGGCTACCTGCACTTCCATCTCGGCTGGGAGTTGGATGTCGCGGTCGCGCACGTGAAGCGGCTCCGGGAGTGCAATCCCCATCTCGAAGCGCTTCGCCTGGCTTTGGAAGATCAAGCCCTCGCCGGCGAAGCCCCCGAGATCGCCGATGAAACCTCCGTCGAATCCTCATCTCGCCGCAAATCCTAACCAAGGCCCAACGCTATTCGTTGTCGTCCTGAGGTCACCACGACCGAAGGATCTCTCTTGCCTTTGTGGGTGCCCCACCCTTCGTCACGAAGGGTGGGTTGCTTTGTGGGTGGGTTGCCTTGTGGGACTTTCAGTTGCGCGCTACGCCAACAATCGGGAACCTTCCGAGCCACTGTAGCTCAGGTCGCGGACGCCGGTGTTGCGTCCGAGACCTGAGGCTTTTTTCCTCCTGCCCGGTGCCGGCCTTCGCCGGACCGAAAGGTAGGACGCTTCGCTCATTCCTTATTTCGCGGGTGCCCCACCCTTCGCCTCGAAGGGTGGGTTGCTTTTCTTCAATTCGTCCCTGCGCCCTTGCTCTCCAAACTCTGATAACTCCGCACCGTGAGCCCCAGCGCGCGCACCGTGGCGTCATCGGGTGTCGCGATGCCCCCATTCTCAGACGTCACCACGCCAAATCCGCCGTGGTACTCCCACATAGCCCAGCCGATGCCGCGATTCTCCAGCGCCGTGCGCACATCCCTCAGCCACGCCGCGCGATCCTTGGGATCGGCATTCTGGCGGTAAACGCCAAATTCGTCGCACACCACCGGCACACCCCAATGCTCCGCCCATGCCGCCACCTGACCGATCTCGCCATCAATGCGCTCCGCGTTCCAGCGGTCCAGTCCATAACGCACCACTTGCAACCGGTGCACCGCATCCGGCAGCTCCGCCGCGGCCGCCTGCACGTTTTCCGGCGTCGAGGGATACGGCACGCCCTTCAGCTCATGCCAGAAGTTCGATGACCACGTCGCGCCCTGATGCGTGAAGAGGTGCGATTCGTAAAAATGGAAGGCATAGATCACGTTCGCGTCGCGCAGCGGCTCCAGAAAAACCAGATCGTCGTCGTCCGACCAATGCGCGCCCGTGGCGATAATCGTGTTTCCTGGAGAACCTTCGCGGATTGCCGCGGCCAGCTTGGCCTCCACGCCGTACCAGCGATAGCGGTCCTTGCCCTCCGGCTCGTTCAAAATCTCGAAGAATACGCGGTCCGCATCCAGATTCGCGTAATGCGCCGCCAGCGCCCGCCAGAAATCCGCGAACTGCTCCACGAACTCATCGTCCGCCGCCAGCTTGGCCTTGAACTCCTCGTCCGCGAAAATATCGATCTCCACCGCCAAGCCGCGGTCGAGAATCATCTTCACCGCCGCATCGAGATCGTTCAGCTCGTCCGAAGCAATCTGGTCCGCCTGCCGCGCGTGAAACATCGGCTTGGGGTCCACGCTCAGCCGCACGTGATCGAAGCCCATGGCGCGAATCAGGTCCAGATCGCGCGCGGTGATCGCCGTGTCGAAGTGTTGTTTGGTGAATCCGTTGGGATCGTAGACCTGCGCGAACCAATCGCTGATGTTGATGCCATGCCGCAGATGCGCCAGCCGCGCCGCCGGCACACCAACCGCGCCCGGCGCACTTTTCTGCGCCGCCGCGCCGCTTCCGCCCAACGCAAGTAGGGCGGCGAGGAAAAGCGTCGCGAGAATTCGCGCGGGGAAACGCGAATGGGACTGGAAGTACACCGGTGACGTAATCATGATTCGCGCTTACCGTGTTTATTAGCGGACACCAATCTCGCCTTCCAATCTTCCACGGTCAATGCCCATCGCTCATGGTCGCGCCATTTGCCGGCGATCTTCAAATAAAGGGGCGAGAATCCCTCCAGCCTGAATCCCAACCGCTGAACCAAACGCCTGGAGCGATCGTTATCAGGCTGAATGTTTGCTTCGAGTCGATGAAGGCCAAGCTTCCGAAAGGCGCTAAATAGAACCGCTCGGAGCCCGGCTGTCATGTATCCATGACCGTTGTGCGGGACCAGTGCATAGTAGCCGAGATATCCCGACCGAAAACTCCCGCGAACAATTTCATTTATGTTGATGACGCCAGCCAATCCACCGGTTTCCGTCACGACCCAGTAGCCCATATGGTTTGGCGAACTAAACCTCTTGAGGTTCGCGGCGAAGGCTTTTGTCGTTTTTGGAGGGGAGGCCCAGTGACCGTGTAAATCCCTGCTTCGCGCCACCGCTGCGAGAAATTCAGCGCGACGGCGCTTCGACGGAGTTTCCAGCACGCTTTTCATCGGCTCGCCTCAAAAAACGCGCGGTGACGACTTTGAAAGTGACTAAGCCGTTCTGGCCTTCTCCCGCGGCCGGTCCAGTCCCGCGTTCACCCGGGAAATCTCCGTCAGCACAGACCAATCGCAACTCCCCCAGCCGCGCGCCTGCGCCGCGATGATCTTGTCGCGCACCACGCTGCCAAAGGGCAGCGGCACGCCCGCGTCCGACGCCGTCTCCAAAATCAATCGAATGTCCTTCGAGCCCACGCCGTCCAGCGTCGAGCCCGCCACTTCCTCAAACGTTCCCTGACGAACCTTGTCCAGATACTTCGGGAGAAATACGGGATGCTGCAAGGCGCCTTTCATCATTTCGCTGACGGCGTCCAGGTTCACCCCCTGCTTCTCCGCGAACGCCAGCGCCTCTCCCATCGCCTCCAGTTGGCAAGCCACGAAAAAGTTCATGGTCAGCTTGAAGCTCGCCGCCAGCGCCGGCTCCTCGCCAAGGACAATCATGTGCCCCGTGTACGCGTCGAGAACCGGACGGCATCGCTCGAGGATCGCGCGGCTTCCGGCCACGAAGCTGATGAGCTTCCCTTCCGCGGCCTGCTGCGGATGGCCCACAAACGTCGCTGCCAGGTAATGGCTTCCGTATTTTTCGTGCAGCGCCGCGAACTCCTTCGTCGCTTTCGGCGTCACCGTCGAAGTCCCGATATGAACCGCGCCCGGACGCATCCCCGCCAGAATGCCGTTCTCGCCAAGCAAATTGTCGCGAACCGACGCGTCGTCCATCAGGCAGGTGAGCACAATGTCCGCCTCCGCCGCAGCCTCCCGCGGCGAACGCGCCGCCGTCGCCCCGGATGCGACGAACCCCCGCGTCTTCTCCGCCGTGCGGTTGTACACCGTCAGCCGGTGCCCCGCCCGTTGCACGCTCTGCGCGATCCCCGCGCCAATTCGTCCCAGCCCCACGCACGCCACAGACAGCCGAGCGGTCGTCATCTTTTTGCTCCCTTGGCGCTCACCGCGCCTCTTAGCAATTCACGCACCCTGTAGCCCAGGGGCGCCCGCCCAGCGCAAAGCGCAAATACGTAACGAAGGCTGGCGGGGCCCTGGGAACTTCGCTCCGCAGCTTTCACGCCTTCACCAGCTCCACCGACGAACTCAGCTGTATCGCGTTGTGCAACGTCCGGTACAGCGGACATCGCATGGCGTAAAACCCGTGCACCCGCTCGATCGTCTCTCGCGCGCTTTCCGGCGCCGCTAGCTTCATCACCACGTGGATTCGCCGGATCACCAGCACGCCGTCTTCGGTTTCCACTTCGCCGGTCACCTCGCCCACGAGCTTCCCGTTGCTGGCATCTATTTGACGCGCTTCCAGCGCGCCCCCAAATGTCCCCACCATTCAACCCGCCGTCGCCGCAATCACATAATCGATGGTGGTCGCATGCGACCCCTGCAGCTTCGCCGGATCCACCTTGTAGTGCTCGGCGATCGCCCCGTGCACGCTGAACACCACCGGCTTCTCCTCGCCGGGAATCTGCGCGTAGCGCAGCGGCCCCGCTTTGCGTTCGATCCTGCTCCGCGAGACGTAAACGACTTCGCCCATTTGGCCTCCTCGTCGGCCTTCGTCCAAATCGCCCACCAACTCTAACACCAACACACCGCCTCGCAGCCCTTCGCCGCTGGCCTGGCCCTTGCCTTGTTGAACCCACGCCTGTCAGGCCCGGCCTTGTTAAGACCCCCGCTTGCTAAAATATGACAGGGACCAGAAATATTTGCCCGCGCCATTCGTCTACATCTGCGGGAGGCTAACCTGAGAGCCGGCTACATGGCGTTCGCGAACCGCGGTGGCTTGGCCGCAACGCCCGAGTTGAAGAGCGAGCCAAAGAGTGCGCCCAGCAGCCCGAAAGCCGCGCACGCTCGCTCCGCCGCCAAAGCGGAGCAGCAAAGCGACGACGGCCGCATCCTGGACGCCTTCGCGCGCTACCGGGCGCGCCTCGCCAATTTCATTCGCCGCCGCGTTCCGGACCAGGGCGAAGCGGAAGACATTTTGCAGGAAGTCTTCTATGAACTGGTCGCCGCCTACCGCCTCTTCGAGCCGGTGGAAGAGGCCAGCGCCTGGCTATTTCGCGTGGCCCGCAATCGCATCACGGACTTCTTCCGCAGGAAGAAGCCTCAGCCCTTCGCCGACCATGCCGTTCGCGTCGAGGACGGCGAATCGCTGCTCTTCGAAGATTTGCTGCCTTCTCCCGACGCCGGCCCCGAAGCCGCCTACGCCCGCTCCGTGCTGCTCGAAGAGATCGAAGCGGCGCTCGACGAATTGCCGCCCGAGCAGCGCGCCGCCTTCGTGGCCCACGAACTGGAAGGCCGCAGCTTCAAGGAACTGGCAGCGCAAGCGGGCGTCAGCGTGAATGCCATGGTGCTGCGCAAGCACCATGCGGTGCTTCAGTTGCGCCGGCGATTGCAGGCCATTCGCGACGAATTTATCAGCCGGTGAGTTTTCCCTGGCGGTTTGCGGGTTTATCGGGCCCATGTATCGGCCCCAATACTGGAAAGCTGAGGTGAAAACAACATCATGAGAGGACATCGTCTCGCGCGCGTCGCAAAATTCATCCTGTTCGCCATCGTCGCCGCGCTCGTGCTCGGCTTCATCGTCATGCGCCTTTGGAACTGGCTCATGCCGCCCGTCTTCGGCCTGCACATCATCGGCTTCTGGCAAGCCCTGGGCTTGCTGGTGCTCGGCAAAATTCTCTTCGGCGGATTCCGCGGCGGGCACTGGGGCGGCATGCGCTGGCGCCGCCGCATGATGGAGCGCTGGGCGCAAATGACGCCCGAGGAGCGCGAGAAGTTCCGCGCCGCCATGCAGCAAGGCCGCTGCGGCTCCTTCGCGTCGCCCTCGCCGGAAGCCAAGGCGCAATCGTAGCGCCCTAGGCGTTTTCGTCCGGCATCTAGGATGTGAGCGGCATTCGATTAGGGTATACCCCTGATTGCACCCCAAGCTGGCTCCTGTAACACTCGCCAAGGTTCAAAAGCCCGGCCTTCCTCGAATTCGTCTGCTAGCCGCTACGCGGATCGAGCCCAGGCCAATGCAAATCGCTTTGCGCGTCCTTCACATCTTGCCGAGTCTTCGGCCCGACGGTGGCGAACGTATCGCCGTCTACGTCGCTTCCCGCATCGACCGGCGGCGATTCGAGCCCGCGGTGGTCTCCGTAAGCGCGCCGGTAGGATCCGATCTGGAGAGCGCCCTGGCCGACGCCGGCGTAAAGGTTTGGTATTTCGGCAAAGGCCCCGGATTCGATTGGCGCACCTACTCCAAGATGCAGCAGGCCTTCCGCGAATTTCAGCCCGACATCGTGCACACCCACATGCAGGTGTTCCGTTACGTGTTCCCCTCGCTGCTGCTTCGTAAGCCCCGGCTCATGCTGCACACCGTCCAGAATGTCGCCGATCACGAGCTCGAATGGCGCGGGCGCGTGCTGCAGCGCTTGGGATACCGTTTTGGCGTCAAACCCATCGCCGTCGCGCAGGAAGTCGCCAAGAGCGTCGAGCGCGTCTATGGCATCCGCAATTGCGAAGTGATTTGGAACGCCGTCCCCACCGATCATTATGGGAGCCCCCAAATCAGCCGCGAGGACTGGCGCGCGCGGCACGGCTTCTCGCAGGACGACGTCCTGTTTGTGTGCGTGGCGCGCTTCTTTCCGCAGAAGAATCACCCGCTGCTGCTCCAGGCTTTCGCTCGCGGACCCGCGGCCGATCCTCGCGCACGCCTGCTGCTGGTGGGCACCGGTCCGCTCGTCCCGCAGGCGCAAGCGGAGGCCCAGCGATTGCGGATAACGGAGAAGGTCCACTTCCTCGGCTTGCGCTCCGATATTCCAGACCTGCTCGCCGCCATGGACGCGTTTGTGCTCAGTTCCGATTGGGAGGGCGCTCCGGTAGCATTGGCCGAAGCCATGGCCGCCGGGCTGCCCGTCATCGCTACAGCCGTGGGCGGAGTTGCGGAGTCATTTCAAAATCAGAAAGAAGGCTTCCTCGTGCAGCCGCGCGACGCCGCGGGAATTGCCAATGGCATGATGACCCTTTTGCACAGCGCTGAACTCCGCCGCTCCATGGGCGCGGCTGCTGCCGTGCGCGCGAGGGAACAATCGGACGTCGGCAAAATGGTTCGGGCCTACGAAGACCTCTATGAGCGCGCCCTCGCTCCCGCTTACGCCCCCGCCGCCGCTTCCGCCAATCCCGATCCCCAATAATCTCCCTGTAAGAGAACGACGGCGCCCGAACGGATAAGGTAGGCGAACTCCCGGCGCCGCGCTAAATCACTCTTGCGGCTTCTCCTCGTCGTCCCGCTGCACGCCGCCGCCTTCGAGCAAACGTGAAGCCACCAGGGCGTCTTCCCGCCGCACGCGCAGCTTGATGCCGCCCAACAGATTCGACCACAGCCAGTCCATGCGGATGAGATTATCGTCGCCCAGGAAGCATTCGATGCCCGCCGATTCGAGCACGCTTTTGGCCAGCAGCGCTTGGGGCAGATCGCGGTACTGCCGGATGGTCAGCAGATCGCGAAACTCCGCTTCCGGGAGAACGGCCTCGCCTGCATCTTCCCCTTCGCCCGGCTCCTCCGCGCTGATCTCGCGGCGTTCCATCTCCGAAGCTAGCGCCGTCCGCGCCTCATCGGTGAGCGATGCCGCCTCGCGAGCCAGTTCCCGCAATTCGCCGTCGGTCATCGCGGCGTAGAGCTGCGCCAGCCGCTGCCGCTCTTCCGAGAAACCGAATTTGGAGCCGAAGCTTGCCCCCGCCATAACTCACACCCGTAAGTTGAATCCCCGTAAGTGGAACAGCCCTTGAGTTGAACCGCGTAGGTTACACCGTAAGTCTGATTCTAGCTCCGCTTTGCTCGTGGGAAATGCGCAGTTCAGCCGGTAGCCTGGTGCGAATCCGCCAGCGCTTTGGCGATCGCTTCCCCGGATATTTGCCCTTCCCGCACGATCTTCCACTCGTCGCCGTCCAGCGTAACGATGGTCGAGGAGACGCTCGCGCCGGTCTCTCCGCTGTCCAGGATCAGCGGTAATTTGTCGCCCAGCTGCTTGGCCAATTCCCGCGCGTTCGAGCAGGATGCATAACCCGAGATGTTCGCGCTGGTTCCGGTAATCGGCCCTCCCAGCTGTTCGATGATGGCGCAGGCCACCGGCGAATTCGGCCAGCGCAAAGCCACCCGGCCCTTATTCGCGGTCACTTTCAGCGGCAAGCTGTGCGCCGCATCGACCACAATCGTCAACGCGCCCGGCCAGAAGCTCTTCGCCAGCTTGAAAAAGCTGGGCGGCAATTCCCGGCCCAGCGTCGCTGCCTGCGCAACGGAGTTCACCAGAATCGGAAGCGCGCGGTTTTCCGGCCGTCCCTTCACCCGATAGATCTCTTCCACCGCCGAAAGATTAAAAGGATCGGCCGCCAGACCGTAAAACGTATCCGTGGGCACACCAATCACCTGGCCGCGTTTGATGTAATCGGCGGCGTATTGAATGGCGGCGCTGTCTGGGGCTCCCGCTGAAAGTTTCAGCAGCTCAGCCGGCAATTTAGGGGTCCTCTGCAGTTTCCGGATCGCGTCCGAAGACCTGCCCTGCGTGTAGTTTACGTCCTGTCAATAGTTTATGAAGGTACCATAACGGTGCAATGCGCAGCAAGGCCGCCTGGCTCGGCTCGCTCGCCCCATCCCCCGCTATTGCGCCCACAACAAATTCAAACATCGTCGTCTCGCCGAGTACGCCTACATGCTTTCTGCCAGGAAAGTTTAGGCTTTCTCCCATTGCTGCGGCCTCGCTTCGAGAGTACACTCCCCTTACCTCGCCCAGGCGGTGAACCGTGCGGCGTTCCTCTGGATTGCTCCTGTTCCTTACAACTCTCTTTGCCGCGCTTCTTTTCTGTTCGCTTCCTCTTGTCGCACAGAGGCGTCCCACCGCCGATCCCTTTCCGGACGGCGACGAGCTAGGTACCGGGGGCTACGGCCACTACTACAGCCTGAGCGGAACGGTTGCCGACCGGCAGTCCGGGCTGCGCCTGGATGGCGTTCGCGTCGACCTGAACTCCTTCAGCAGGGGCGTGGTATCCACCACCTTCACGACTCAAGGCAATTTCCGATTCGATAACCTGCGCGATGGAACTTACGACATCACCTTCAATCTCACCGGCTACCAGGAAGTGCAAGAGCATCTCGAAGTTTCCGGTCCCGTCTTCGGCATGACTGTGAATCTCAAACCACTGAATGAAGCGCCCCCGGGCGGGTCGCCCACCGTCTCCGTGCGCGACCTCTCCATTCCGCAAAAGGCCCGCGACGCCATGAACAAGGGCATGGTCCTCCTGCACCAGAAGTCGGACTACGCCGGCAGCATCAAGGAGTTCGAGCGCGCCATCAAGATCTTCCCGAACTACTACGAAGCCTACGCCCAGATTGGCTTCGCCTACATGGCCATGAAGGATCCCGCGCACTCCGAGGAAGCGCTGCGCCAATCCATCGTCGTCAGCCAGGAACACTATCCCGACGCCTTCTTTTTGCTGGCCGCCCTTTTCTCCTCGCAGAAGCGCTTTGCCGACGCGGAGCCGCTGGCGCGCAAGGCGGTGGACCTCGCACCGGACTCCTGGCACGCGCAATCGGAGATGGCCCAAGCCCTTCTTGGGCAGGATCGTCCCGAGGACGCCGAAAAATACGCCCAAGCCGCCGCCAAACTGCAACCCGATAATCCTCTGCTGTGGCTCCTGCTGGCCAACATCCACGGCGATTTGCAGAACGACTCGGCCTTGGTCGAGGACTTGAATACCTATCTCAAGCTCGCGCCAAACGGCGCCATGGCCGATCGCGCCCGCCAGGGACGCGATGAAGCCAAGCAACGGTTACAGCAGAGCGAGGCCTCTCCCGCGCCTCCGCCCGCCGCCGCCCCGGCGAACTCCTCCCAAGCCACTCCTCCGAACTAGCGCCCGACAAATTACCGCGACGAGATCTGCGTGATCCGCACCGGCTGCCCGATCAGCGTCGCCGGATCGGCGCCCGGCTTGGGGCTGAACTTCTGCGTGCGCCCGCCAAAGGTCTCCGCGGCGTAAAGGTTCCCCGCCGAATCCACTGAAAACTGGTGCACGCCCCAGAACGCGCCCGGGAACGATCCATACGTTCCCCAGGAGTACAGCAGCTTGCCGTTCAGATCGTATTTGAGGAATTTGTTGGTTACGCCGTCGGCCACCCAAAGATGCTGATCGGCCGTAATCATGATGTGGTAGGGCTGGCGGATATTGTCCCACTCGCTGAGATATTTTCCGTTCTCGTCGAAAATCTGGATGCGGCTATTGGAGCGGTCGGCTACGTACACGCGGCGCTGCGCATCGATATCGATGGAATGCGGCAGATCGAATTGCCCCGGCCCCTTCCCTTTCGTGCCCCAGGTCATCAGGAATTTGCCGTTCTTGTCGAACTTCACCACCCGCGTATTCACGTAGCCGTCGCTCACAAAAAAGGTTCCGTCCGGCAGCCAGGCAATGTCCGTGGGACGCCCGAAGTGCTTGTCGTCGTCGCCCGGCTTGAGGCGCTCGCCGAGCGTCAGCACCAGCTGTTTGCCGTCGTTCGTGAACTCGAAAATCTGCTGCACCATGTCGTCCACCACCCAGACGTGCTTCTCCGGATCGTAGGGATTGATCTTGATGTGGTGCGGGCCGCGCCCGCCGGCGAAGAGATGGTCCCACTGCGTCCAGTCCTCGAGCAGCTTGCCGCTCGCGTCCACCACCAGAATGCAGTTCTCCAGGCGCGGCTTGCCCGACGTCGCCGGCTGTCCAAACGCGCCGTAGCCTCCCGTGTAACCCTCCGGCGCCTTGGGGGGAATGGGCAACTCGCCGCGGTTGGCGATGTAGATGCGATTGGGACTCTCGGCGAAGACGCCGCCTTGCGAGCCCCACGTCCATCCCGGATGCCCGAGCGGCTTCGGCCAGTCCGGCACGACGTCGTAGGGCCCGGTTTCGTCTTCGCCGCCGACCCGAATGGTCTTGTCTTTCGTTGAGTTCTTGGTTTGAGCGAAGCTTGCGCCGGTGCGCGGGGTGAGGCCGGTGATGAGCAAGCCTGCCGCCAGCAAAAAGATCACACCCAGGCCAAGGCGAAATTTCGTGCGCTCTCTCATTTCTTCCTCCAGGAAAAGCGTTCCAGGCCCTATGCTGCCGCGATTCTACACCCGTCCCGCCCGGCCCGGTGAGAACGTTACGATAATCACCCACGGCTGGGGATTGGAATCCCGCGGTTTTCCGATGACGTTGACTCGTGGCTTTAGGAACTGAGGTAACCCGGCGTCACCACACGTGCCTTGAGGCGATCTTGGGGGAAGTCCTTCGTATTTAGGGTGACGATGAAGTCTGCATCGCCCTCCTCGGAGCGGGAACAGAATGGGTTGTCGTCGGGATCGGGCGAAACGTCAACCGATGACCGCACGCCAACGTTTTCGGCTCGCTCGCGGATCAAATTGATTATCGTGCCGATCAGGTGTGAACGCACATGAAGGCGCTTCAGCACCTCCTTGTACTCATCCAGAATATCCTCGGTGACGAGCCAGACAAAATCGGCCCTCTCCGCCCACCTATGGAGCACATCGGCACTCGCACTTTTGCCCGGAATGTAACCTTGCTTAAAGCCTGCGATCCCCGCCACGAGCACGCTGGTGTCCACAACGACGCGCTTCTTCCGTTTCCTAGACTTCCGCGGCAACAGTGATCTCCGGCGCGCGCCTCTCTTTCCGATAAGCGCGAATCGTGCGCGAGATCTCTTCTTCGGACACCCCGCCGAGGTCTTTTGCCGCATCAGTCAGAGATTTCAGAAATTCCCTTTTCCAGCCGCGACGCTTCTTGCCGCGGGGCAAGTCCTTGTATAGATCGGCCTGGCTCATACGCTTTTCGATCTGTTCCCTTAGAGCACGGAACGGAACCGAGAGTTTTACCGGCGGCTCCTCGGGCGACGCGAGCCTGTAAAGGAACAGGACGTATTGGGGATTCTTCTGTCTGAACTCCGCCTCTGACGCGCTGAACAGTTCCACGCACTTCGCCAGGACGCTCGCCGGCGCTCCCAAAGACTCCTTGAGGCGAAATGCAAATTTAGCCGCCAATAAAGCGCTGAGGTCGAAAAGATAGGTTCCTTCGGACCTCTTGGGCTTGACCACCCCGAATTGAACGAGATTTTGCAAGTCCTTAGGATGAACTTCGAGGACCGCACTGGCTTGCTTCAATTTTAGCGCTCGTCCGGGCATAGGCACGCTCCCATTACCATCTACATATTAGATTGTTTAAATCATGCATGTCAATAAACTTCCGGCTGCCGGCGCGGCGGCCTCTGCCCCAGGAACATATCTCCCAGGCCATAACGTAACGACTAATAACGGATAACCTCTCAGCGGACGCCGCTGCCCTAGTGATGACGCCTGAATACCTGGAAAATTCCAGGGAGAGGTGCACTGTCATGCGCAAGGGCATCAGGCTGCCGTGGAGCAACACATTCGTCATGCGAGCGTCGCTCGCCTTCTTCCTCACCTCAATCGGGCTCGTCTCCATAGGAGCCCAGGTGGCCCGGGCTCAGGCTCCCCTGGAGCCATCGCAACTGCCCCAACGCACCCTGTTCTACCTGATCTGGCGTGGCGCTCCTTCGCCAAACGTGCGCAATGCGAACTCCCTGCTGGCCTTGTGGGACGATCCGGATTTCGCTTCGGTTCGTTCCGCCGTGGCCGCCGGGATGCTCGCCTCTTCCGGCAAAGACTCCTCGCAGCCCAAGCTGACGCCGCAGGAGTTCGGCGAGTTCGCATCGCTTCTGGAGAACGCCTTTACGCTGGGATATGTCCAGGATCCCAGGGAGCGCCGGCCCGCCACAGGCCCCGCCGGAGCCAAGCCGCCTGCATGGGATGGAATGTTCTTTGTGTACAACCGTGCCGGCAAAGAGGCCATCCTGAGCAAAGCGATTCTGCGCATGCGCGCCGCATCGAAAGACGTTCCCCGCATCTCCCAAGTCACGCTCGCGGGTTTACCGGTGCTGAAGATCGAGGGCAAAACGGCGTCCAGCTACTGGGCCGAGAACGGAACCTATGCGGTCGGCGCCGGCGAACCGGCGGTCATGGAAGAACTCCTGAACCGCCTCGAAAATAAATCGTCGCAGGCCGGCTCCCTTGTGCAATCCGCGGCTTACCAGGAATCCGTCCCGGTTGCAGGCAGCGGCGTTTTGGAATTCTTCCTGCGCGTTCCCGAACTGAAAGATCTCATGCCGGATGCCAAGCCCGGACCTTTCCCGGTTCAGAAGTTTCTCGACGCCGCACGGCTCGATGCGGTGCACTCGATCGCCGGCCACGTTACTCTGGACGGCGCTCGCACGCACGTGCAGGCCGCCATTCTCGGCGATACGTCTCCCGGCACTCCATTTGACATCTGGGCCAACGGCCAAGCCGCTCCCGCTTCGCTGGCTTTCGCGCCGGCGGATGCGATCTCCTACACCTCCGGACACCTCAACCTGCTCGGCATCTACGGCATGATTCAACGCATCGCGCACACCGCTCTCCCCATGGGACCGCAAGGAAGCGCGGATCTGCTCGACGTCATGGCCGAGAAGCAGCTGGGCATGCCGCTTACCAGCGCGCTGGGACTCTTCACCGGCGAATTTGCTTCCCTGCAAACGAGCCCTTCCCTGAATTCCACCAAACAGGCGTTTTTCTTCTCGATCCGCAACAAACCGGAGGTACTCAAGCTGCTTCGCTCCACGCTGGGCGAGCGGGTCAGTTCCGAACGCAATGAAGGCGACGCAACGCTTCTAAAAATCTCGCTGAGCGGAAATCAAACCAGCGCCGGAGTGGCGCAGTGGAATTTCTTTCAGATCGCGGTGACTCCGGACATGGTGATCGCGGCCAGCAGCATCGATACTCTGCGCGAAACGCTTGCGTATCGCGCCAAAGCCTCCGCCACCGGCGGGCTTGCCGGCGTTCCGCAATTCCAGGCCAATCGCGGCAGCGCGCCCCCCAATCTCATCGGAATGAGCTACTTCGATTTCCAGAAAATAGACTGGCAAGCCGCCAAGGACCACTGGCTGCAGCAGCCCAAGAAGCCCCAGATAGCCAGGGGCGTTGCCGGCGCTGGGACGGCTTCAACCGGGCCCTCGACAATCCCGGATTGGCTCTCACAAATCAATCCTCAGAGCCTGTCGCGGCATCTTCACACCTCTTGGAGCGTTTCCTGGAAGGACGCCAAGGGCATCCATTGGGACCAATGGATTGAATAGCTCCAGTTGAAGTGCTGCATGTGACCGCTACGGGCAACAAGCTCCTGCAGAGCGTCCTGTAGAGGGAATGCTCGGGCGCGCAATGGCGAAAACAGGCTGGTCTCTTCGATACTGGATCACCTCGGCTTTAGCAACCTCTGCCCTTGCGCAAGGCATCTGACGCACGAGGGCAATATATGCGGCTACGCTCGTCACTGCTCATCTGCGGCGTTCTTCTCTCCGCTGGATTTTGCGCCGCACTCTTTCGCGCCGGCGCGGTTCACGCGCAGACTCCGCAGGAATCGATAACCGTCGAGAACACTACTCGCACGTTCGTGGTCCATCTGCCCCAGGGATACGACGCCAAGCAGCATTACCCGCTCGTCCTGCTGCTCCACGGGCGCGATCAAAGCCCCGACGATATGGCCCGCCTCACCAAGTTCAATCAGACCGCGGACCACTACGGCGTCATCGCCGTTTATCCCCACGGCTACCTAGGGCACTGGAACATTGGCATCGAGCCCGAAGTAGAGAGCCGCGCGCCGATGATGGGCCGGCGCAGGCGCGGCTATGGTTATCCGGGCGGCGGCTACCCTGGCGGTGGCTACCCTGGCGGCGGCTACCCTGGCGGCGGATATCCCGGTGGCGGATATCCCCCGAGCGGCGGAGGCGAAGGCAGAGGGGGCGCGCGCAATCGAACGCAAGTGAACGATCTGGCCTTCTTCGATGCCATGCTCGATAAGCTCGCGTCCGAATACGCCGTGGACACGTCGCGAATCTACGTGGCCGGTTTCTCCGATGGCGGCTTCATGGCCTTCCGTCTGGGTTGCGAGATGTCCCGGCGCCTCGCCGCCGTCGCGTCGATCTCGGCCGAGATGCCCAAAGCGATGAAGGATTGGTGTTCACCGTCCCCTGCCATCTCCCTCCTGATGATGAATGGAACGGTCGATCCGGTAGTGCCGTATTACGGCGGCTCGGGCCACGTGGGCTCTTACCCCACCATGTCCGCCGAAGACAGCGCCAAACAATGGGTGAAGTACGACCAGTGCGAGGCGAAACCGGAGCACACGAAATTGTCCCCTCGCGAGAAGGGCGGAATGGAAACGAACGTCTATAAGTTTGGCGATTGCCAGGCGGGCACCGAGGTGCAGCGCTACAGCATCGAGGGCGCCGGCAACACCTGGCCCAGCGGCGATTCTTCTATCCTCAGGGAAAAAGCCGGCAAAACCAGCAACGATGTGGATGCCAACGAAGTGATCTGGCAATTTTTCGCCGCCCACAAGCTGGCAGCGCCAACCGCATCAAATCCGTAGAAAACAAGCAACCCCACTGCAAATTCGCTCCACAACCACCGACTCTTTTACATCCATTTTACCGCTGCCTCGAAACAATCGCCGCTCCGCTACGTCCAAGAATATGAGGACATAGACGAGTTTGTTTGCCCAGAGACTGCCCTGAGATTGAAGGTCGAATACTGAAATTGGGCACTGCAATTGGGGCGCTGAAATTGGAGGTCGCACATGGTACCCAATATTCTCATTGGCGCGAGTGAGACGCGCGGAGCTGCAAAGCCCCACGTCGTATTGCCTCCGCCCGCCGGCGCGCCCCCTGGAGCGGCCCATGGAAAGAAAGACCAGGTGCTTTTCGACGGAGCGCTTCTCGACAACGCCGTGCACAAGCGCAAGAAAGCGGACTGGCTGATCTCGTTCGCAGTGCACGCCGCGATCGTGGCCGCGCTGATCGTGGTGCCGCTATTTTTCACTCAGGCTCTCGATCTCACCCGGTCTGAGATCACGTATCTGGCGCCGCCGCCCACTCCGTACGCTCCGCCTCCGCCGCCTGCTGCCGCCGCTTCGGTTACACCGGCGACGCGCAGGCCGCAGCTCCGCCCCTCCACGCTCACCATGCCCATAGCCATTCCGAGGAAAGTAGAAGTGCTGCGCGACGCCGCATCCGAAAGCGCCGACCTGAATGCCGCAACGGCTGGCGTCCCCGGAGGAGTCGTTGGCGGCGTCCCGGGCGGAGTCCTGGGAGGCGTTCTGGGGGCGATGGGAACCGTGGCGCCGCCACCGCCGCCCCCTCCGCCTGTCGTGGTCGCTTCGAATGGGCCGCTGCACATCGGCGGGAACGTCAAGTCGCCACGTGCGATTTCTACGCCGCAACCCAAGTATCCCATGCTGGCGCTGCAAGCCAGGATCGAGGGCGACGTCCAAATCGATGCCGTCATCGATAAGGACGGCAACGTGGTTCAGGAGCGAGCGATGAGCGGACCGCCGCTGCTGATCAGCGCAGCGGTCGATGCCGTGAAGCACTGGAAATATCAGCCGACCTATCTCAATGGCGAGCCCTGGCCGATCGAGCTCACAATCAACGTCACCTTCTCGTTGTCGTGAGAACCGAACTCTTCGCTGACGAGGGCTGACAAGCGGTGACCTGCGGGGACGGGCCAGACAAGATCTAGTGAGCCGCTGCAGTTCCCTGCCGGGCGATGGCGGCGCGGGCGATTCGTACTTGCGAGCCGTTATCCGTATCCGTCCAGGCAAACAGGATCTCGTCGCGATAGCGCATCATCCGCGGATAACGGCTGCCCTCCGTATTGGCAACCGTCACCGGCGCGGAGCGAACTCCTGCCGGGCTGACGATCCGCGTGCGCAATTGCGAACCCTGGCTGCTCTTTTCGATCCACATCACCGCCGCCGATCCATCGTCCAGCAATTGAACGCCGAGCCGGCCAAGCGAGCTGGCGTCATCGACGCGAACCGGAGCGCCAAACGTGCGGCCGCCGTCATGTGAAAACGCGAGGTAAGCGCGGCCCTGGTCGTTCTTGGCCATGAACCAGGCCACGGCCACGTCGCGCCCTCTCGCGGCGATCGCTGGGCCATTGATCGGACACGCGTCGATCATCCAGCCGTCGGCGTGCACGTTCACCGGCGCGCTCCACTTCCCTTCCGCGAAGCGCGTCACATAGATATCGCGAACTTCGGTGGCGCTGCGGTTTCGGAAGGCCACAATCGTGCCCTCCGCCGTTTGCGCCGTGGAAGTCGAACAGCATTCGCACACCCGCGGCACCACCACCGTTTCGCTCAACTGCTTGCCCGCGGCGTCGTACACCGACGCGCGCAGGCTCATATCTCCGGTTTCGGTCTTGGGATTGGTGGCCCGCCCGTCGATCCACACCAGGCCCAGCCCGGCGCCCGGAGCCTGGAAGAGCGAGACGAATCCGTGTTCGGTTTCGGTTCCATCGTGGTGCGGGCTCACCGGCCGCGACCAGGTATGGCCCTGGTCCTTGGACCACGACAGCATCACCTTCGAGGCGTCGGAATCCTCGTCGGTTCCCAGCCGCTCCTCCCAGTGCGCCGCCAGCGTGCCGTCCGCGAGCGCGTGTACCGAGGGAACGTCGAAAGAGTTGATGAAGAAATTCGACCCCGCCGCGACGTTGTGCACATCGGACCAGCCCGAGGGCGTGCGCTCGGCGAATCTCAGCGTGGCGCGTTCGCCATTCACTTCCACCCAGCTCAACGTGACGCGATCGCCTTGCACGCCAAACTGCGGCTCGGAGCTGTTCTTGCCGGCAGGAGACGAAAAAGGCTCAATCTTCAATGGCGCGGACGAATCCGCAGCAGAGTGTGTGCGTTGCGCGAGGATTGCCAAAAGGGCCAGACACGAAGCCACGGCAATGGTTAAACGAACAGAATAAGTGCGCATATGGGACCTAAGCTTTATCGCCTTGCTTGCAGGAGTCAAATGCTTTCTTTGCCGGCGAGCCGAAAAGCCTCTTCGTTACGAGAATTCGGCTAGGGCCGGATGCCGGCGGCCTTCGTGCGCAGGCGGTAAAGGCCGGTGCGCGCGGTAATGTAGAGGGCTTTGCCGTCGGCATCGCCCCAATTCAGGTTTGCGGGGATCTCAGGCAACTGGATCGTGCCCAGCAGCTTGGCCTCCGGCGTAAAGATCATGATTCCGGCGGGCCCGGTAGCGTAGATATTGCCGTCGCGATCGACCTTCATCCCATCGGGAACGCCCTCGCCGGGAATGTTCGTGGCGTCGAAAAACTTTTTGCCATTGCTCAAGCTGCCGTCCGCCCGGACGTCATACACCATCCAGAACTTATCCGGGCGCGAGCTGGCAACGTAAAATTTCTTTTCGTCCGGTGAGAAGGCCAGGCCGTTGGGATAAGGAACATCCTTGGTCAAGAGTTCGACCTTGCCGGGCGCGCTGATGCGGTAGACGCCCGCGAAATCGAGTTCCCTCTTCGGCGCGTCCGGAACCTGCGGATAGGTCCGGTAAAGTCCGGGAGGATCGGTGAAGTAGATGTCCCCGTTGCTCTTGGCAACCAGGTCATTCGGGCTGTTGAGCCGCTTGCCGTCGTACCGATCGGCGAGGACCGTAATCGTTCCGTCCTTCTCCATTCGAGTGACTCGCCGATTGCCATGTTCCGCGGCAATCAGGCGGCCTTGCTTATCGAGCGTCAGGCCATTGCTTCCGATCTGCACGCCATCGGGAAAGCTCCCTGCAAATACCGGCTTCCGGAAAAAAGAGATGGCGCCGTCCGGGGTCCACTTCATGATGGCGTTCACCTGCAGATCGCTGAACAGCAAGTAACCCCCGCTTCGCACCCAGATGGGCCCCTCGATGAAGCGAAAGCCGCCATGCAGCTTTTCGATCTTCGCTCCCGGCGGCACGAGTTTATCGAGGGCGGGATCGCTGCGCACAATGTTGCCGACGCTCGAGCTGGCGTCTGGCTGCTGGCCCAGCACGGGCAATACGGTGAAGCCGCCGAGCGTCGCGAGCGCGACGATTGCGAGGAAGGCGATTGCGAGAATGATGGCGCGAAAGGCGGCGAAGTGTTTCATCGGGACACTTATACACCCGCAAGGAAGCCCGCTCCAAGGCGCGTCCCACACGGCCCGCACGCGGACCAGCCCCGCCACGCCTCGCGTTGTTGCCGAATTGGATACCGGGGAATCACCGTAGCCCTTGGCTGGGGCAGGAAGCGTGCTAGGATCGAGTTCCCTTCCTGAAAAATTCCGTCTGACCCTTTCCAGACCTTTGAGGCGCATTCATGCACGCAAGCGACCGCCGCTTGGCCCCGCGTTTCCGCATCAGCATTCCACTGCATTTTCGACTGGCGAAATCGTCCAACTCCGACGCCGAGTCCCACGCCGAAACCCGCGACGTCTCTTCCCGCGGCGCGTGCCTGGAAACCGACGCGCCGCCGGGAGTCGGCAGCCTCCTGGTGATCAGGATGCGCCTGCCGGAGATGATCGTGGGGTGGCGCGTGCCGGAATGGCGCATCGCCGCCCACGTCGTGCACGTCGAGCCCGCGGGCGATCCCGGCACGTTCGGCGTGGGCGTGCAGTTCCATTATTATGAGCCGTTGTCGCCGCAGCGCGGCCGCTCGCTATTCGAATCGAATGCAGGCGCTGCGCTCATAGCCGCCGGCGCCGCTGCTTCGGGGGTGCGCGCATGAAATCCGCCTTGGTGGTCGACGGCGAGCCGCCCATCCGCGAACTGCTCCAGGAAGTTCTCAAATCCGAGGGCATGGAGGAGGTCACCCTGGCGAGCGGATCGCAAGCTGCGGAGTTCGCCCACGCCCAGAAGTTCGACGTGGTTTTCGTGGATTCCAGCTCGCCCGTCTCCGACGGCATCGAGCTCACCCGAAAAATTCGCCGCTCGGGCTATAACCACAAAACGCCCATCGTCATGATCAGCAGCCCGAAATACATGGGCTTTCTCACCGAAGGATTCGACGCCGGCGTCAGCTTCCTGGTCTACAAACCCATCGACCGCACCCGCCTTCTGCGCCTGGTTCGCGTCACCCAGGGCGCCATCGACAACGAGATTCGCCGCTTTCGCCGCGTGCCCGTCGAAGTGAAGGCCGCGGTGCGCTGCGGCGACGTGGAAGTGGACGCCTCGACCATCGACCTGAGCCTGAACGGCGCTCTGCTTCGCGCCCGGCGAATCTTTCCGCGCGGCTCCACGGTGAAGGTCAGCTTGTTTTTAGGACAAAACAGCCCGGTGATCGGAGAAGGCTCGGTGATGCGCACCGTCGGCGAAAATCAGATGGGCATCCAACTCGACAGCCTGCCCATTCAGGAAAGCTCCCGCCTGCAGGATTTCCTGCTGCGCCAGCTGCACCCCTGAAGGTCTTCAACCTTTCGCACCTTTGTTGTCGGAAAGGTCCTCCAGAAAGGCTTCAATCTTATGCGGCAACGCCTTATAGACACCAGCCTTTGACGAGAGCGCGAATTTCCCCTTAATCAGATCATTTCCTCGCGCTCGAATCTGGTCGGGGGGTAATCCCGTATATTTCGCGATCTCGCCGACGCTTACCTCAGCGGCGATCTTCTCATCCAACTCGGAGCCTATGAGACGCGCCGCAAGGACCAACATCACCTGCTGTTTGCCAGACAACTCCGAATTGTGGATCAAGACGTGCCCGTCCTTGCCTATCTGGCATTGAGCCACTGCCTTCGTGACCAGGAGCTCCAGGCGGGCCTTTATCGCATCGCCTTCCACAATGAATTTCTTCTTCAATTCCTCGATGCTCATGCCCTTTTCCTCTTTCCAGTTGGCCGGTGGGCTGTCTCGACCCTAAACCTGCCTGCACGCAACCAGTGCTCTCCAGTCGTATCGGCAGGGCAGCCCGCCGTCGACAGCCGTTGAGCCAGCGCGTTGCGCTTCTCCGGTGAATCATCCAATTTCACCGAGTGACGCCCGAGAAGGTCCGTAGCGGGACGTACGGTGCCGACCTCAACGATTATCGTGCGCCGTTCATTGGTTGACAGCGCCATCCCAGCTTCGAGGAAAACATTGGGCCTCGGTTGCCAACCCTCATCGTCGAGGTTATTGCCACCTCTCAGATCATCCCGCAGTGAAACGTGTTCATCGGGCGACAAGATTACAACTATTGCCTGGGCCCCTTCGAAAAGCGCCTGAACAACTTGGCCTATGAACGGTGCTCCGTGGCCGGTCCTCCGAATTGCCTCGCCCCACTCCCTCGGATGCAAGCCTAGAGCGCGCAGGAAATCAAACATGCTGTCCCGAATTTTGAGATCGCGGCCGTGCACAACAACGACTTCGCGGCTGCCGTGCGTTTCCTCAGGAATCCTGGTGGCATCCTGCCTTACAGCAAGTGATTCAGGCGTGAGGGCCGCCCGAATTCGAGCCTTGACTTCCCTTCGGAGGGCTGTTCCTTGAGTCGTACGTACGAATGCCCCTGAGCGAGACATCGTGGCGCTCATGTTTGCTGGGGCTCGCATTGCTGCCATCTCATAACAGGTGTTCAATCTCCTCGGGGTAATATCCCTAATGCCTACGACCTCTTCAACGAAGTATCCCAAAAAAGCTACTAGCTCGCGATTGTTCGCCGGCACCTCGTTGAGACTTGGCACCCGTTGCAGGAAACCCTCAAGCTGCTCCTTCGACCACTCCCCGTACTCACTGGCCTGCATTAGGCGCGCTCCTTTTCACCCCTGCGTGGCAGATCAAAAAGCACTGTCCGCTCGCCGTGAGCCGAAAGCTTGAAGGTTCCTCGCGCCGACCCGCTCTCCAAATAGTCCGCGGTATTTTTCGCGTCACGCAAAGCCTGGGAGATCACTTTTGGCGGCCGCACACGGGCGCGAATGTATGCACGCTTTACGTCCTCAGGCGTGAATTCCGCATGCCCAGCCCTAGTTAGCGCAAATGCCAGGACAGCGACAACCTCGTTGTGTCCGCGTGGCCTCTTTTCCTCAACCAGCGCCCGCTCGGACAAGGACGCCATAACTGCGGCGGGCTCTACACCGGACTCCGCCGGCGGGACGGAATTGCCGGCGTCGACTGATGCTGCGTAGGTTCTCGCGAACCTATCTATTTCTCCGCGCACAAAATCCTCGGGTCCTTGGATCGTTAACCGCTTGTCACCAAGCCTAACGGTTACTTCGATTTCCTTAGACATCGTCGAGCTCCAATCCGGCACGGCAGTACTGAAGGTTACAGCTCAAGTCCCTTGCTGTCAAGAGCTGTACGCCAAGGTACACGTGCTGCGGCTGTGCGCTAGCTGAACTCAATCCCAGTACGCCACGACGCACGGACTCCGCCCACCAAAACGACAAGCCAACACGGGTCTGCTTACTTTCCCCAATTTAGCGGCTATTCGTGGCTTCTTGAACCAAAACGACGTTGGGAGGCAGCATGCCCGTCGATACCAACAATGATCTTCGCTGGTCTGCCAGCTCAGTCGCCTATACCACCGGACGATGGCAATCAGAGCCGTAAGCGCGCACTGTTTCATATTCCAAGTGACTTATGTAATTTCGATTCTGTATTAAGTACTTGTGTATAATACTGTTACAAATTATGTATGCCAAGCTCTTGATATAATCATAGTTCGTTGAATTGAAGTGTTTGCTTCTCCTCGGGCGGCCATCGACCGGACTCTCGAAAATGTGGGTGCGTGTTCCGGCACGAGTCAAGGCAGCAACAAAACACAGCAGCATTAAATAAAGCTCTTTAGCGGCTATTCGTGGCTTCTTGAACCAAAACGACGTTGGGAGGCAGCATGCCCGTCGATACCAACAATGACCTTCGCTGGTCTGCCAGCTCAGTCGCCTATACCACCGGACGGATAGACTGCGGATGGGTGTGAGCGTACTTGAGCGTTCATCTGTAAATTAGCGGCTCGGCCGGGCCGAGCGGCACGTTCCAGGCGTCGTAGCCGTAAAGCCAGCTGGTGTCGTCGTTGCCGCCCTTCATCCAGGTATTGGCGCTGGAGATGGCCTGGATGCGCGAAGTGCGCGGCTTGCGGTGCGCTTCGTAACGCCGGAAGGCGCCCTCGATATCGTCGCCTTCGACCTCTTCGAGGCAGCGCGCCAGGATGGCCGCGTCCTCGATGGCCGTCGCGCCGCCCTGGGCCATGTACGGCGTCATGGGATGCGCCGCATCGCCTAAAATCACCACGCGCCCGCTGCTCCAGCGCGGCAGCGGTTCGCGCTCCAGGATGGCCCACTTGTGGCAGTCGGGGCAGGCATTCAGCACGCGCCGCACGTCGTCGTGAAAACCCTCGTAGGCTTGCCGCAATTCGCGCACGTCGCCGGTGGCCGACCAGGATTCGCGCGTCACCCAGCCAGCCGGCTCCGGCACGCTGGTGACGAAATAAAGTTCGCTGCGCGCCGCCGTGACGTAATAGATCACGATGTGCCGGTCCACTCCCCACCACTTGGTGCGCGAAGGCCCGATGTCGAAGCCCTTCAGCAGCGCCGACGAAAACACGGCGCGATAGGCGATGCGTCCTTTGTGCAGCGGCTCGTCCGGGCCCACGATGATGTCGCGCACCAGCGAATGCACGCCGTCGGCGCCGATCACGGCGTCTGCTTCGGCGGCCGTGCCGTCGGCAAACTTCAGCGTCACGCGGCCCCCACCAATACTCGACCCGCGCTGCTCGAGCCCGGCCAGCTTTTTGCCCAAGTGAAAAATGTCCGGCGGCAGAATGGAGGCCAGCGCGTCGTGCAGGTCCGCGCGATGCATGCAAAGATAGGGCGCGCCGAAGAGGTTCTCTGGCATGGGCAGTTCGCGCATCACTCTGCCCGTGTCCCATTCGCGGTTCAGGTGCGAATACGGCTGGAAGGCAGTGCGCCGCAGTCCTTCTTCGACGCCAATCTTGCGCAGCACCTTCATGGAATTGGGCATCATCTGAATGCCCGCGCCCACTCGCGCGAAGCGCCCCGCCTGTTCGTAGACCTGCGCGTCGATGCCGATGCGCCGCAGCGTGGCCGCGGCCGTCAAGCCGCCGATCCCCGCGCCCACAATTGCAAAAGAAAGCTTGGCTTTCCCCATTCGCGTTTACCTTGCCTTCGCTGGCCTTCGCCTGAACGAAGCTTCCGGAACAAATTTAGGCGGCTGGGATTTTAACCCACTGCACGACTCTCCGCCCACTCCAACGCATTTTGCCCTGTCGAGATGCCGGCCGCGCGCCCGCCTAACTCACTGAAAACGAAGGTCAAAACGTCAACTATCTCACAGCCGAGGCGCTTACCGCATACCGGAATCCACGGGTTACTTTTAGAGGCCGCGTACAACAAAAACCCGATGTTTTGGAGAGGGCGACAAGCATCACAGTACCAGGACGGTACACCAGCTATTCTGGTGGCCGCACGCTGGAAGGGCAGCAGCGCCGCGTGGGGGCAATATGCAGAAGGAAATTCCGTATTCCAAGATTAATCCTCGGGAACTGAAGGACCTGGAGGCTGAGTTCGGCAGGACGCTCACTCCGGAACTTGCGCAATGCTTGATCCGCTATCGCCTGAACCGCGATGCGATCGACCTCATGTTGCGCAGCGAGTCTGGCGGCCACGCCCCTGACCCAATCTCCAGAGACATGGTTTCAGAGATGAAGCCGCCGAACTCGGCACCCCAAAGCCCCAAAAACAAAGATTCGAAAGAAGAGCCGAAAAGCGAGGATGAATTGAGATCCCGCCAGCCCGGCGCGCGCCGCGCCGCGCGCAAGGCCGTGGCATAAAGCCTGCAATTCGTCCGCGTAAACTCTCTCACCTGCCGATGCCCAGGACGGTCGACACTCCCTGCATCAACGGCTCCGCGCTCTGCAGCACGAAGTAACTCTCCGGCACAAACAACGATCGGCAACTGGGACACGTATTTTCCAGCGATCTCTGGCCGCCCGACCCGCCCCGCCCGCTGCCGGGATCTTCCATCTGCTCCAATATGAACTCCGAACCGCAAGCGCCGCACCTTCTGCAGAGGTAAGCAAACATCTGGCACCTCCGTTGGGTTTTCGTCGATCGACGGCTTTTTCTGATCGTTTTTTTCCCTGATCATTTTGTTGCGGTAGTTGTTCCGTCATTCCCGGCTGCGCAGAACCAGTGGCACAGCCACTCTTGGCTGTGCAATGCCACCCACCCTGACCCGCTTGTCCCCGATCGCTTGGCCCCTGAGCATGTTCAACCCTCGGCATCGTTTCCCTCGAGCATCCGTGCGCCACGCTCGCTTCTATTTCAGCAACGCTTTTGCCAAAACGCGCCATCTCCCGCCAAAGCTCTCCGAGACCTTGCCAATGCCTGAAGCTAAGGGGCTTACGCCAGGTTCCAAAAATGGGAAGCGCGCGCTTACCGCAATCGCACCCGCTCCGATACACTTTAATTCCGAACCCAACTCTTCCCGCCGCGCGTAGTTTTGCGTCGGCAAAATCGCACGACAATTATTTCTGGGGGGGGCGGGGTATTCCTGGGGGCAATTGTTTCTGAGGAAGGTTGTCGGCTAACCGGCGGCGGACGATGCTTGGAAGTTGCCCTCTTTCCCGGAGTTGCTGCCGGACAATGGGAGCACCGCCCGCACCCGCGTGCCGTTTCCGTTGGAGTCGATCTCCAGCGTGCCGGCGAGATCCTTCACGCGTTCGCGCATGCCGGTAATGCCCATGCCCGGCCGCAACACTCCCTCCGGGCCAGCGCCTTTGCCGTAGTCCTGCACTTCCAGCCAAGCCTGCTGCGGATCGGCGCCAATACGCACCGCGGCAGTCTTGCTTCCGGAATGCCGATGAATGTTGGTGAGAGATTCCTGCAGAATCCGGAACAAAACCAGCTCCACGTGGTTCCCCAACCGATCAAGCCGATCCGGCATCTTTAGTTCCACGCCAATTCCGCTGCGTACCGCGAAGCCCTCCACGTACCATTGCGCCGCTGAGGCCAGCCCCAGCTCCTCCAGCAGCGGCGGATGCAGAAGATGCGAGATGGTGCGAATCTCTGCCGCGCATCCCCTCGCCAACTGCGCCGCCTCCTCCAGCTTGAGGTTGGCGGCCTCCTGTTCCCGCTTGGCCACTTCCAGCGCGATGCTCACGCCGCCAAGATATTGGCCCGCACTGTCGTGCAATTCGCGCGCGATCCGGCGCCGCTCGTCGTCCTGGCTGCGGATCAAGCTCGCCGAGAGTTGCCGCAACTGTTGATTGCTCTGCTCCAGCTCGGCGGTTCTCTCCCGCACTTGCTTTTCGAGCTCCTTGAATGCCAGCTCCCGAGCCACTCGCCGCGCCTCTTCGGCCTTCTGCAGCTCCTGCTCGGCCTTCTTGCGTTCCGTGATGTCCCGGTTTATTTCCAGCCAGATCGCCGGCTTGCCCTCGGTTTCGTGCTGCAATGTCGAGCGGCTGGCCACGTAAACTTCCGTGCCGTCGCGCCGCACATGGGTAACTTCGCCCTCCCAATTGCCGTGCTGCATCAGCTCCGCTTTACTCTCGCTCAAGGACTGCGGCGAGTGCGTATGTAGCAGCGTATTGATGTTCTTGCCCACGGCCTCAGGCCTGGTCCAACCGTAGAGTTTTTCGGCTCCGCGGTTCCAATATCGAATCGTGTCGTCCGCCGGATTCAGTTCAATGATCGCATCGTTGGCGGAATCCAGAACGTGCGCTCGATGCACCAGGGCAAATTGCCCGCGGCGATTGGCCTCCCCGAGCGCGGCAATAAAACCGGACACCAGGAGAAATTCCGCCAGCTGGAATAAGCCTGCTTGGCTGGGCGTGGCCACGAACCGGTGCGGCGTCAAGAACAGATACCAAACGCCCGCCGCTCCGGTGAGCACCGCCAAAATCGAGGGAGCCAAACCACAGCACCAGGCGGAGAAAACGATGGCGGCCCAAAGCGGGGCGGACCAACTTGCAGCTCCGAGAAACGGGTGCAAGAAGTAGCTCGCGGCGAGAGCGGCCGTTGCGGCCAGCAACGCCATCACATATCGGCCAATACCACTTCGCGGCATTTCCATTGGGGTTCGCTAAGCGAGGGCAGGTGGCTTATCCTAACATGCCCGTCCGCGAGCCAAAGGGCGCCAAGGCGAAGACAGGGAGAAGGGTGGCCCAAGACCCGTTCTGGCGCTGAGGGAAAATCGGCCCAACGGCCCGGTGGACTAAGGACTTCACTGCAAGGAGACTACAGACATCACCGTATTCCCACTACTGCCAGTGTCCAGAAAAGGCCCGTCCTTCCGGCGTTTCGCCGCCAAAGCTTGCCGTAGCCAGCTTCACGGCCCCTTCCAGGCTTGCAGCCATTATCGCCAACAGCACCAATAAACCAACGCGCTGTTGCGCTCCCGCCCCGCTGCAGCACAAACTGAACCACTGAGTTTTTCGGCGGGGTTGATTAGGCCTAAATGACGCTCAAACATCGCACCAAAGAACACACGCACGCCAAGAAGCGCGCCGTTCGCCGCTGCCCTTTCGTGGCCTCCGCTGAAGTCATCGAACCCTCCTCGGACACGCGCATCTCGGCGCGAACCTCCGAACTTGGCCTGGGCGGCTGCTACATCGAGACGCTCAATCCGCTGGCCGACGGGATGACGGTGCGCGTGCGCATTCTTCGCGACCAAGGCGTCTTCGAAGCGGAAGCCAAAGTGGTCTACTCCCACTCCAGCTTTGGCATGGGCCTGGCCTTCATCAAAATGGAGCCCAAGCAGCGCGCCCTGCTCGAAGACTGGCTGGCCGAGCTAGTCATCCAGATGAAGTCAGTTTCCTAGCCGGCGGATGAAATCAGTTTCGTAGCCCCGCCAACAGAACGCTTTCGACTCAGCGCCCAGGCGCGGCTCCCGGCGCCGGCGTCGCCGGCGTGTAATTCGGCAGGGTCGCGCTATCGCCGAACGCCGCCTTTAGCCCCGCGATGGCGCAATCCTCGTCCCCGCCCGCCGCGCCGCCCACGGTAACGCCCACCGCGCCGATCATCTGCCCGTCCACGACAATCGGAATGCCGCCCGGCTCCGCGAACCATTTAAACCCGTCCGCCGAACGCACGAAGCCCGCGGGATTGTTCTTGAGCTGCGCCGCGTTCACCGACGTAGGCAGCCGCTCCCGCAGCGAGGTCTGCGCCTTCAAGAGCGCCGTGCGTAACTCCTCGGGAATCTCGCCGTCCATGCGCTCGACGTGCACCAGCTCGCCAAACGTGTCCACCACGTACGCCGCCTCCGTAGCGCCCTTGGCAGCCGCCCAATCGCGGCAGGCGCGGGCGATCTTCTTCGCCGCCGCCAGCGAAATCTGGTTGCCGTCAAACACTTTCGCCGCGCCCGCTCCGCCCACCACGTCCTCGGACGGGAGCGTCGACTTCGGCGTCGTTGTAGTAATAAATCGCGGCACCGGCACCGCATTCGGATTCGGCGTGCGCTGCTGCCGAATGTCTTCCAGCAGTGGCGGCACCGTCCCGATCACTTTTTCGAGCGCCCCGTGCGCGCAGATCTCGTCGCTCCACACCGGCGGATTCGGCGGATATCCGCCCACGCCGATCACCCCGATCAATTGCTCGTTCACGATGATGGGCAGCCCACCGGAGACTGGGTAGTAGCCAAGCTGAATGAGCTCAGGTTCCTCGGTGGGATTATGAATGATGAGATTGGCCCAGGTCTTGCTCGGCACCAGCCCCATCAGGGTCGTGCGCGCCTTCATCTCCGAGGTAATGATGTTGACGTACCCCTGCCCATCCATGCGATCCATGTAAACAAAATTGCCGTCCTTATCGAGAATCGTAATCGTGTGCACGCCGCGGCCGTTGCCTTTGGCGATCACGGCCTCCTCGCAGCTCTCTGCGATGCGCTCCGACGTAGCCAGATTAATCGTCGTGAAGTCGTGTGTCTTCTCGGCCGCCTTGCCGCTCACCACAAATTTCTGCGGCACGTTTTGAGCAAACGCCGCGCCGCCCAGCGCCATTGCGCCCCCTGAAAGCAGAGCCAGCCGCCATGCCAGTCCACCTAGCAAACGCCTTCGTAACGGCACCTTCGTAACTCTCATCTCGTCGCCTCCTGACATTTATCGCCCAATGCTGTTCATCGCCCAGCGCTGTTCTGCCCCAAAAAGTCGTCCTTGATCACCTTGCCGCCCTTCATCACGAACTTCACCCGCTCGAGCTCGGTGATATCCGCGATGGGATCGCCTGGAACAGCCACCAGGTCCGCGTACTTGCCCTTCTCCACGCTCCCCACGCGGTCCTGCCATCCCAGCGCCTCGGCGTTCACCATCGTTCCGCTCTGTATGGCCCGCGCCGCAGGCATTCCCGCCCGCTTCACCAGCGCCTCGAACTCCAGCGCCTGCGTCCCGTGCGCGAAGGTCGCCCCGTCCACGCCGCTGCCCACCATGATTTTCATGCCCTTGGTATTCGCAGCCATCGTCACGGCTTTCGCGAAGATCGTGGTGATGCGGTACTTGCCGCCCGTATTCCTCAAATCGGTGTCGTCGATATTCGGCTCGAGATAACGCTGCAAAGTCGGATCGTAGAAGAGCCCCTTGGCCACCATCATGTTGGCCTGCTCCTGGTCCAGGTCGAAGGCGTGCTCGATCGTATCGCATCCAGCCAGGATTGCGTTCCTCTCGCCTTCGCCGCCGTAGACGTGGCACGCCGTCTTCTTCCCCAGCCGGTGCGCTTCGTCGATCAGCGCCTCCAACACCGGCTTCGGATACGTCAACACGTAATCGACCTTGCCGTTTGGCTCGAACGAATATCCCCCCGTGGGAAAGAGCTTGATCCAATCCGCCCCGTGCGCCGCCTGCTCGCGCACCGCCGCGCGCGCATCTTCCACCGAACGCACCACCGTGCTGGCCAGCGGATTATCGGGATGCGCCGGGTCCCGCGGCTTATCTCCCCACACGATGCCCAGCGTGGACACTTGATAGCGCGGCCCGTCGATGCGGCCCGCGTTGATGGCGTCGCGAATCTCGATATCGCCGTAGCCGTTGCCGTGCGTGCTCATATCCCGCGCCGAAGTGAACCCCGCGCGCAGGTCGGCCTGCACGTTGGCGATGGCCAGCGCCATGGCGCGCTCGGTATTGGTCTTGCTCTGCGGCCCGCGCGTGTCGAACATGTGGGTGTGCGCGTCGATCAATCCGGGAAGCACCGTCGCGCCGCCGAGATCGAACACCTGCGCTCCCGCCGGAATCTTCACCTGCGCCTCGGGACCCACCTCCGCGATGCGCTCGCCGGTAATGACGATCACCTGCTTCGCCAGCATCGCGCCCGTCTTGCTGTCGAACAAGCGCCCCGCCCGCACCGCAATCGTTTGCGGCGCCTCCGGGCACTTGTAGGCGCCGCCGTCGGCGCCGACGCAAGGCGTCGGCCCCGCCCCGCGCCACCCCGCCGCCGTACGCGGCGCCTGCGCGAGCAGCCCCGCAGCTGCGCCCGCGCCGAGCAGCACCGCCATAACTCCCGCCGCCATCGCGCCCGCCGCAGCAAGCATCCCCCGCGGCGCCCTCCGCACGGCCCCTCGCGCGATTTTGTGAGTGAATATTTCCGCAATCTTGCCCTTACCCATATTTCTCCCTCGCTTCGCGACCCCGCGCGGAGTCTAGCCCCCGGGTTTTGTAGTGTCAACGAGCCCTGGGGTATGCGTCTACGGATGCAAAAATCCAACCACCCCCTACCCCAGACCAACCCAGAGGGGCGGCGACGCTCTCAGAACTGCATGCAGTTAAATCTAAAGCCGCATTCGATGCCTACAAATGGAAACAGTCGCTGAACGAATCGAGAAGGCCGTTCTTCGAGAACTATCTCCCAGAACGCCGCTTCTGGACCGTAAGATGAAGTAGGATGTCCTCTTTAGGATAGCTATGGTGTTCGCGCTATTCCGGCATGGACGTGTTCCTGCGGGGCTGCGCGCTTTCGACATTTTTGAGGTAACAAGACTATGGGATTGGCGACGGTGGGTAGGAACCGGGACCCCAATAGCTCGCCCGATACTGGCCAGACCTTCCTTTATTTCGGCTGGCTGACGCTACTTGTCTACCTTGCGACGCCGACCGGCTACCTCGTTGATATCCAAACGTCCTATATGCTCAAGAACCAGTTGCACGCTACAGCGACGCAGATTTCGATTTTCCGGCTGTTGACCGGCGTTCCCGTATACCTTTCGTTTGCTTTCGGCCTAATGCGAGACCGCTGGAACCCATTCGGATGGCGGGACCGTGGATTCTTCCTGATTTGCGCTCCCGTAACTGTGCTCGCCTTTCTCTTCATGGGATCGTCCCGCCTCTCCTATCGAGGGCTGCTGATCGGAATGTTGCTGGTGATGCTGTCGTTTCGGTTCATCGCGGCGGCCTATCAGGGCCTGATCGCTTTGGTCGGTCAGGAAAAGCTCATGTCCGGGCGTCTGAGCGCCCTGTGGAATATCGTGAGTATTATTCCCGTCATCGTGGGAGCATTTGCGTCGGGGTACATTTCCGAACACCTGCCGCCAAGGGAGACCTTCTCGTTGGTAGGCGGCATCGGGTTATTGATTGCGCTTTCGGCATTTTGGAAGCCTCGTTCGGTCTTTAACCATACCTATGACAAACCAGAAGCCAGAGGCACGAATTTTGTCGGAGAGGTCAAGCGACTGGTAAAGCACACGGCCATTTACCCGGCGGTTCTCATCAATTTCCTGTGGAATTTTGCACCGGGAGCAGCGACGCCGCTACAGTTCTATCTGAGCAACCAGCTTCATGCGTCCGATGCGGTTTATTCCTACTACAACGGAATCTTTGCCGCCTCATTCGTTCCGACATTTCTGCTTTTCGGATTGCTCTGCAAAAAAGTGCCGCTGAACAAACTGCTGTGGTGGGGAACAATTGCCGCGGTGCCCCAAATGATTCCGCTGGCATTCATTCACTCCGGGACTACCGCGTTAATGTGGGCAGTACCGATCGGTTTGATGGGGGGTGTTCCCTCGGCCGCCTATATCGCTCTGGCAATGAGGTCGTGCCCACCCGGCTTGCAGGGTACTCTCATGATGATGGTTGACGGTGTTCTCCTGCTATCCGCGCGTGGCGGCGACCTGCTCGGTTCCAAGATCTATAACAGCAGCCCTGCGAATGGGTTTCTCTATTGCGTAATTGCGACGACCGTGGTGTACGCGCTGATTGTGCCGTTGATCCTGTTGGTGCCCAAACAATTGATTGCCACGTCGGATGGTGAAAGGAGCCCGGATGTCGAAGCGAAAGTGCTCCAGGAGATTTCGGAGATCGACCCCACATAGTTTCCAAAGAGTTCGTCCAGCGCTCGTACTAAGCTGGCATTAAGCCATACGCTCGGGATGGCGGCCTTCGCCATAAGCAGGTTGAGGCTCGCTCCCGTGGTCTAGGGTTAGACATGCTCACTATCTTTGGCGGCCTGCCAGGAACCGGAAAGACGACGATTGCCCGAGAGTTGGCGCGCCAGACTGGTGCAATACATTTGCGCATCGACTCCATAGAGCAAGCGATCATGGTCTTGGAGGCAATACCTCCCTTGGGCAAAGCGCTCCTCGAGGACCAGTAAAATGAACTTCACCAAGGACGCGCAGCTCCCGCCCGCGTCCCGGAACTCGCCGCCTCCTAGAATAAGAAATTGACAGCCCGCCGCGCCCGGCGTATAAGCCCCGCTTAGGCCCCTCGAAACCATTTCGTCCTGAAATCGAAAAACGTTTGGCGCATACACCTGCCCAAGGAGGCCGGCATGAGAATTCAGAACAAGAGCATTCGCTTCGTCCCTCTATTTTTTGTGCTGATGCTGTCGGGGGCGGCTCTGGCTCGCGCCGCGGGGCCCTCATACTACTTGGCGCTCGGCGATTCCCTGGCGCAGGGCATCCAATGGACTCCTACCGGCGACATGCCCACCAATCACGGTTACGCCGACGACCTGCACGCCCTGCTTCGCCTGCGCGATCCGGGGCTCACCCTGGTCAAGCTCGGATGCTCCGGCGAAACCACCACCTCGATGATCGAGGGCGGCAATTCAAGCTGTGCTTATGCCGGGCCGCAATTGGCTGCGGCGGTGAACTTCCTCGAGAACCACAAAGTCGACCTGGTCACGCTGGATATCGGCGCCAACGACATCGACTCTTGCATCAGCCTCGCTGGCATCAACCAATCGTGCGCCTTGGGCGCCGGTTCCACGGTCGCTTCGAATCTCCTCGTCATTCTCAACGCTCTTCGCGCGGCCAGCCCGCACGCCCTCATCGTCGGCATGAACTACTACGATCCCTTCCTGGCGGCCTACACGCTGCTGCCGGGTACGGGACCAGCTCTGGCCGAACAATCGCTCGCCGCCACCACGGCGTTCAACGCCGTGCTGGGCGATGCCTATGCTTTGTTCTACATGCCCGTGGCGGATGTGGCCACGGCCTTCCAGATCGCCAACCCCACCCCCATTCCGCTTCTAAAAAATCTTCCTGTGAACGTGTTTCTCACGCTCAGCTGGACCTGGATGCTCGCCCCTCCGCCCTTCGGTCCGGATATCCATGCGAACGATCTGGGCTACGCGGTCATCGCCGGCGCCTTTGCCGAACAAATCGCGCTACACCGGCTCCCGCCCGACTAGAACGCGATTAAGGCTCCCTTAAAGCTAGATGAGAGCCGTCTATTCGCGTGAGGAATCCGAGCGTGGGATCCGTGCCCGGCAGCCGCGCACACGTGCTATGGCTTCGTGCCGTGGAAGAAAAACCAGATGAGTGCGGCCATGCCAATGATGCCGACAATCCAGGCCGTCCAGTACATGATCTTATCGAACCGCGTGCTTGGTTCTCGCCCGTAAGTCATCAACGCTTCTCGCCTAATGAAAATGGGGGAGCTTGGCAGCTCCCCCATTATCCATTTTTTCTCGCGTCGGCGACGTGTAATCAGCGTCGCGGGCGTTTATGAGCCGCATGAGCGGCGCACGTGAGTTACACCTTCCACTGCGATTTGTGTTCTAAGCCCGGTGGAGTCATCCTCCTTTTCCTGGCCTTCGAATCTTACAATCTTCTTATACATCCGGCCGCGAAGCAAAAGATGTGACGGCCAACGCAGGCCCACGTGACACGAGAAAGCCTTAGCTCAGGTCGCCCGACGATGTATGGAGGCCTTTCGGTTTATTGGCTCACGTCGCGCCGCCGCCGTGAACGCCCGGCATTCTGCTGTTGTCGGTTTCCCGTCGAATTGCTGGGTGCGCGCCGGTGTTGCGCGAGGGAGAGAGGCGGCTTTTGCGAAGAACGAAGGCCATACGTGTCCGGCATCACCGCCGGAATGTTCCTGCGTCACCGACAAAATAAGCGGCCGGAGCGATAAGGGAAGTGCAAGAGGGGAGCAAGCAAGAAAGAAAAGGAAAGACGGAGGAAAAGAAAGAGAGGGTTCAGCCGTATTGACCAAGACGTAGGAACCAAGAGGTAAGAACCAACGGCAAGAAAGAAAGAGCAAGAGCAGTGGCAGGACATAACTTCGGAGGGAGGGATGTAAGAAGCGTGAGTGTTGATGAAGCGGTCCAGAAACGACGGGGCGTGGAGACTTTCCATCAAGCGCCAAGCGGCTCGGGCGCACCGGTCCTTCCGACCGGAAATACTCCACGCCCCGTTTTTTGCTACTCCACCACCGTGTAGATCTCCCGCCGTCCGCTGCGAATCGTCTTGCGCAGCCGCGCGTACGATTGCTGCCAGCCTTTATCCGCAAGAATCGTTTTCAACGCCTTCTCGTATTCCGCCAGGCCGGAAAATTCGCTCTCCAGCACCAGCGTATAAAACTCGCCGCTAAGGTCGGTCATCACTCGCGTCATGCGATAACCCAGCGGCGTGGTGAGCTGGCGATGCTGCTTGATCTCGTCCTTGGCCTGCTTCATCTTGTCGGGTTCGATCTGGAAAACGTCTCGCACCACGATCATCGTCCCTCCTTTTCCCGCTCTCGCTTGGAATTATCCTGAGAATTATCCTGCTGCCACTTCGCCGCGGCATAGTCTCACAACTTCGCCCGCTTCCGGCCACTTTTCGCCGTCAGCTCGTTTCATCGATCGGCTCGTCCGATCGTTTCATCGATCGACGGGAGCGCGGGAGGCGGCCCCGGCGGAGCCTTGGGCACCAGCCGCAGGCGAAACTCGCCGAAGTTTTTTTCCAGGATCAACTGGAACACCCAGATTCCGATGGGCACGGCCAGCGCCAGGCCCGCCGCCATGCTCACAAGCTGCCCCGCCCGCTCCGAGATATGCTCCAGGATTCCGCTCAGGCTCAAGACGGCGCTGGCGAAAAGTCCAGCCGCCCCGCCAAAGACGATCGAACGCCACACCCACGCCCACCATATTCGCGCCGCGCGTTGGAACGTCGGCTCGAGGAATCCGGCTTCCTTGCCGGCAGCCATAGCCATCTTCTCCTCCTGCCGCAGCATTCTACCAGCCTTGGCGCGGGCGCCCCATCCTTGCGCCTTTCGCAAGGGTGGGTTCTTCACGCCTGCCCTGGAATCGCTACCGCGGCACAGTGCGCGCAAGACCCTCGACGCATTGCCCCTGCCGCAATTAAGAGACTTTGGTGGCACAGCTACCCCTGGCTGTGCAGAGCAATTGGTTTAAAAGTGCGCTTTGGTTAAAAAGTTGGCAGGAAATATGAAGAACAACCCGGCCGCCGTAGCGTTTCAGTGAACGCGCCCGCGGCGCGTGCGGTGCAACACTTCGTCTTTCGCATGGCCGTTTTTCCCCTGGCGCAGCGCGCGATCCGCCACGCGCAAGATGCGGCCCAAATAATCCCGTTCGACGGGATCTTCTTCCCCGGAGATCGCTTCCTCGTCGTCCTCGGGCGGATTCACCAGGCGCGTGATCCCGCGGATCGGCTGTCCGCTCCCGCTGCGTTCACGCTTGTGATGATCGGCGCTCATTGCCTAGAAAGGCCTCGTTCCCAGTTAACGTGAAAGCGCCCACGCGAGCAATACCCCACATCCCCTACCGCAATATCTATCCTCGCCCACCCCGAATCTTCGCTTTCGCCCAGGACCAGCACTTGACGGTTAATGTCCCGAGTGCATATATGGTCGAGTGCCATATCTACGTTAGTCTGACGGCTTTCCGTCCGATAGCCTTCAGTCCGAGGAGAGATATCCGTGAGCCCCAAAAACGACAAGTCAGGACCTTCGTACAACCAGCTCGAGGAAGGAACCAAGCACGCCAAACCGCAGCAACACCAGCACGCCCGTGAGATCCAGCCATACGGAAAGATCGCCAAGCTGCCCATCGGCCTGGACGAAAAAGTCTGCGCCGCCAGCGCCGAAAATCTGAATCAGCTTCTCGCCGACACCATGACCCTCCGCGACATGTACAAGAAGCATCACTGGCAGGTCGCGGGCAGCACGTTTTATCAGCTTCATCTGCTCTTCGACAAGCATCATGGCGAGCAGGATGAACTCGTCGACGAAATCGCCGAACGCATCCAGCTTCTCGGCGGGATCAGCTTGGCCATGGCCGCGGACGTTGCCGAGACCACGCTCATTCAGCGGCCTCCGCGCGGCCGGGAAGAGGCGCCGGTACAAATCTCCCGCCTTCTCGAAGCTCATGAGCTGATCTTGAAAGAGGCTCGCACCATGGCCAAGCAGGCCGACGATGCGGGAGATGACGGAACAAACGATTTGCTGGTCTCCAACGTGATCCGCACCAACGAGCTTCAGGTGTGGTTCCTGGCGGAACATTTGGTCGATGTTCCCCTCGTTCGCGCCGATCAGGGCAAAGCCGCAGCCGCGAGAGGCTAGCCCTAAGCAACCCTGCGAAATCTGCAGTTTTTCCTTCCGCGACGGGGCCGAAAATAGCCCTTTCGGGCGCGCCGGCAGAAGTTTGTTCAAAGGGCAGGAGTTCGTTCAGACGGACTGCTGCAACCACTGGATGGAAACCAACGGAAGGAGTTCGCTTCCCGGCAGAGCGAGGTCGAAGGGGTCTTACCGATTCTTGGTCAGTTCCCTGAGCAACTGCACCCGTTGCGTCGGCTTTTCATTCACCCGGGCGATGATCTCTCTCGAGCGCACATTCATCGCGTAGCACTCGTTGGTGGTCTGCTTCCCCAACTGCTCCAAAACCTTGGGTACATGCAGGGTCCCGTTGACGCGCGTCAGGCAGCGCACCGAGGCATCCGGAAGCTTCTCGAAAATCTCGTATTCCCTATTCATATGGTTGTCGTTCCCCCCTAGCGTTCAAAAACTCTACACCCGCCGCCAAGATAAAGCCAGAGAAGATGTTGCCGCCCCGGCGGCCGCAATGGCGTCAGCCTTTCGCACGCCGCTTATCGAGCAAGTGCACCACCGCCATCAGCAATTGCTCGGGACTGCTATCGCCCTTGCGCAGCCACAGGTCCACCTTCCCCAGCCCTTCATCGAGGATGGTGGTAAAGCCGGAGAGCATGATAATCGGCGTCCTGGAACTCATGGCTTTGATCTCCTTAGCCACCTCCAGGCCGTTCATCCCCGCCATCCAGTAGTCCACGATCACCACGTCGGTGGGCTGATAGCGAAACCGTTCGATCCCTTCTCTTCCGGAGAGCGCCCAGAAGACGCGATATCCAGCCCGTTCCAGCACGCGCCGGCGCAGCAGCAGCGCGGGCTCCTCGTCGTCGATACAGAGAATCGAAGCAGGAGTTTCCATCATCACAATCGCGTCACCGCCCCGGTATATGACAAAACATGGTCAACCATTTCGAATCCGAACGGAACCTCTCCGCACCGACCGGCCGAAAATCGCCGCCCAGCGGCGGAAAAGAAAGGCACGAACATCCGCATCCGATAAGCGCACGCGTCGTGCGTTTGGCAGTGCATTTGCCTGCAAACCTGCATGCTTTCGTTCAATCGTTCACGGTCGCCCTGAGGATTCTCCGACGGGTCAGGACTAAACCACAAAGATGGCTCAATTACTAAACCGCTGAGCATGCTTCAATAGGGCATATGCCGTAGCAGTAGTGTAGTGGATCGAATGACCCAATAAATTTGTTACCCAGGTCGTCTTTCCGCGGTCTAAAATCTCCGCGCACATCGCCACATAAACCAAAACAAAGCGAACCGAACGCAAACGCAATCGCCATGTCTCCCGAATGGATTCCTCTCCTCTTTGCCGCCGCCCTCATCGTGCTGCTGCTCCTTCTCCTGCGCCCTCGCGGGCAGTCTCCGCGCGTCACCATCTGCCGCATCCTGGTGATGGAAGCCGTCTATCTGAGCATGTGTTATCTGCTGCTCGACGTTTTACAGCATCCGCCCGCCGAGGCCCTGATGGGCTCGATTCTGGTGGCGGCCCTGGCCGGAGCAATTCCCAAACGCTACTACCAGATGCTCGCGCGCGAACGCTGACCTGCTCCACGCAGCCCACGGCTCGGTGTCATCACGAGGAAGTGACGCCGCTTTAGCGGCGTGCGACCGAGGGATCTGCAGTTTCCCTTCCCCGGCTGGTTGTTGCCGCTTGGCGCACTCCCGATACAACTCCAAAGGCCCCTCGATAATCCATATATTCAGGATGCCAGGGAGAAACTTCATGGGTGAAAAGCGGATGGGTGCAAAAGGGTCGAGCGTTAAAGGGTCGAGCGTTCCGGTTTTCGTTTTCGCGTTTGCTGCATCGATGATCTGCACGGCGGCCTCGCCGCTTCGGGCACAGAACCAGAATCCCTACGGCCCGCAGGATGAGCCTTCCGCTTCGAGCCAATCGGCTCCGAACCAATCCGCGCCGCCGCAGCAGGGCGATGACGCGACTCCTTCGCAAGCGCCCCAGCAGCCTCTCAGCCAGGATAACTCCGCGCCGGCGCAAACTCAGGGTGCGCCGGCGCCGCGGGCGGCGGTGCCCGTGCCGCCAACGCTGACGCTGCCGGCGGGCGCCGTGATTTCAGCGCGCAGCACGCAATGGCTCTCCAGCGATAAAAATCATCCCGGCGATACCTTCAGCGCCACGCTCGACCAGCCCGTGGTTGCCAATGGCTGGGTCGTGGCGCGCCGCGGTCAAACCATACTGGGCCGCGTCGACGTCGCCCAAAAAGCCAGCCAGGGAAATGGCGTTTCCCGATTGGGAGTGGAGATCACGGAATTGACGCTCGTCGATGGCGAGCAGGTTCCCGTGAGCACGCGAATGCAGCAGGTCGCGCCCCCGCCCTATTCGCAGTACCCTCCCGGCCGCAGCGCCGCCACGGTCGCCACCACCACCGCTCTTGGCGCCATCGTCGGCGCAGCCGTAGGACGCGGAGTGGGCGCCGCGATCGGCGCGGGATTGGGAGCCACCACCGGAGCCGCGATCGTGCTCTCCTCGCGCGGCCGCGCCACCATGATCGCTCCGGAGGCGTTGCTTACCTTCCAGCTGACATCGCCGGTGTCCGTCTCCACTGACAAGGGCCCGGTCGCATTTCGCCCCGCGTCGCAAAGCGATTACAGAGATCAGGACGCTTACGCCAATGGCCCCGCGCCAAGACCACGATATGGACCCGGCTATGGACCCGCCTATCCGCCGGCTCCCTATTACTACGGCGGCTACTACGGCGCCTATCCCTATCCCTATTGCGGCTGGTATTGCTACCCCGGTCCGTACGTCGGCGTTGGCTTCGGCTGGGGCTGGGGCGGATACTACGGCGGCGGCTTCGGCCGATTCGGCGGGTTCGGCCGCGGCGGCGGCTTCCGCCGTTAGGAATTTGCGAGGGCGGTTTGTTGCGGACTAAGCCGCCCGAATTGCACAGCATAGGTTGCGCACCCATAAGTCAAATTCCCGTCGTCGAACTCCAAAATGACCTACGGCAAGGCCCGTATTGAACAGACAAACCTACCCTGTTACATATACACTGCGGCAAAGCACTGCGGCCCACCCTCTCTGCCTTTGCCCTCCCTTGTATGACGCCCATACCGGCGAAGATTGTCATCGTCGATGACCACCGTGGCGTGCGCCAAACTCTGCGTGCGCTTCTCGCCCGGGCGCCTCACTGGCGTGTCTACGACGTCGAAAGCGGCGCCGACGCTCTCGAACTCATCCGGCAAATCCATCCCCATGTCGCCTTGCTCGATCTGGTCATGCCCGAAATGAATGGCGTCGAACTGGCCATCGAAATCCGCCGGTTGGAAAATGCTCCCAAGATCGTGCTGATGAGCAGCCACTACAGCCCGGAGGAAGCCGCGGTTCTCGCGCGTCTTTTTGGTGACGGGAATTTCGTCCCTAAATCCGAGGCCGGAATTTCGCTGATTCCCACAATCAATCGCCTATTGCCTGAGGAATGCCAAGCCAAAGGAGCATCGGCTTAATCCAAGCCCACGCCGATGCCGCCCGCAATTATTCTCTGTATCGACGCGGAACGTTCCTCGTTGGTCACAACTCATCTTCACCGCGCTTTCGCTTCTAGAAGGCAAGCTGTTCATTTTTGAACAGCTCTACAGCTATCGCTGTATGGAATTAGCCAGCAGACGCGACCACCATAGAGGGGGCGCCCAACGGCGTTGCCGAAAATCCAAGCGGCGGGTGACTTACGGCGGGAATACTCCTGGTGGACGATCATGACATCGCTCGAAACTCCGTGCGTTCCCTTCTGAACGCTCACGCTCTCTCCATTTGCGGGGAGGCCCAAGACGGCAAGCAGGCTCTCGACCGCGTCAAAGCGCTGAAGCCCGATCTGGTCCTTCTGGACATCCACATGCCGGTAATGAACGGCATCGAAACCGCCGTGGAGATACGCAGTATCGCTCCGGGCACCAAGATTCTTTTCCTCACGGTGCAGGAGTGTACGCCCGAGGCCGAAGCGGCCGTGCGCCTTCTCGGCGCGCAGGGCTTCGTAAACAAAGCCAGCGCCGGCACCGACCTGATTCCCGCCCTGAAGCGCCTCCTCGAATCCGAAGTTTGAGCAACAGTTTGACCTTTCCGCCGCGCGTAGCTCCGCATCCACCCGCGCGTCGCTCCGCATCCAATAGTCAGCCCTCGAGGAGAGCATTTATGGTAAGCATCACCTGCGACAACTGCGGCGCCAAAAGACCGGAAAGGCTTCCCTCCAGTACCGAGTGGATTCTCGGCTACGATTTGGAAACGGAGACTCTCAAGTCCGTGCAGCGCTCGGTCCGCCTGCTCGATCGCTGGGACGACCGGCGCGTCCTGGAATTCGGCGCCATCCATCTCTGCTCGATTCAATGCCGGGACGAGTATCTGAAGCAATCGGCCTCCCGCATGAGCGCCGGCGCATAGCGTAGACGCTTCCCGCCATTTCCCATCCGCACCTGCGGCCCCGGGAATGTCGCCGCCTCGATGTAAAGTCGATGTAAAATCGGCGTGCACCCGGCTGTGGACTCTCTGGAATCTTTCTCCGACGTCCCCCCTTGAAGAACGTTTAATCATACAGTAACGTCGCGGGTTAACTTATTCTCTGTTGTTTGCATCTATGTAGAACGGCAATCGGCTGTTTCCGGGGTCTTTGGGGGCTAGGGATGCTTTCCGGGCATTGGGTATTTCGCAATCGTGGCATCATCGCGCATCTTCCTCTACTCATCGCCTTATTCTCCAGGCGAGAAGAGACCGTGAGCCTGGCGGTGAGCTGGGGCATCGGGCTGGCCCTGCTCTTGGCCGGCATGGCCCTGCGCATCTGGGCCCAGTCTTACATTCACCACCGGCTGAAGATGCAGCTGGCGCTCACCACCAGCGGTCCCTATCAGCTGGTTCGCAATCCTCTCTATATCGGCAACATCCTGATCTGCACCAGCGCCATGTTCTTCGCCAAACTTCCGTCCGCGGCGCCTTTCATTTTCGCCTGGTGCTTCGCGGTGTACTCGATCGTGGCGCGCTACGAGGAGGGCTGGCTGGCCGAGCTTTATGGCCCGCCCGCCGAGCGCTATTTGCAAGAGGTTCCCCGCTGGTTCCCCCGGCTCGGCAGGCTCGGGCGCATCAGCTTCTGGAACCAGTTTTCGCCCATGGCCGTGCGCGCGGAACTTCACTGCCTGCTGATCGGGCTCATCTTTGGAATCAAGGGCCTCGCCGCTTCACCGGCGGCCCAGGTGACCTTGACGGGCCTCCGCGCCCGCCTTTTCTCCTAAGCCATCTCCCGGCCCCGCACCTCGGTGGCACCCCCACTCCTGGCTGTGCATTTGCAGTAGTGGCACAGCTACTCTTGGCAGTGCGGAACCCCAAGCTGACCGTCTCTCTACACCTAAGCGATTGCTTCCCTGACAATTGTGCTGAACCATGGGCCTTTGTTACTCTCGGTGCCTATGAAGCGCATGGCCGAATTGCGTGCCAACCGCGCCGCGCCGCCTTTTTCCGAATCCATCGAGAGCCGTGAGAATCGCTGGCTGAAGCGCTTTCGCGCGGCGCTCTCGGGCGAATCGGCGCGCGGCGGCGCATCCGCTCGGCCTCGCGCCGACTCTTCTAACCAAGGCTTTCCCGAAGGCGAAATTGCCGGCGTTGAGGGAGCGCGCCTGGTGGAAACCGCGCTGCATTCGGGCGCCGAAATTCTGGCCCTGCTCTTCAGCGATACCGGCGCGAAGCACGTGCGCCGCCTTCAACCCTCGATTCCGCCAGGGGCGCGCCTGCTGCGCACCACCGACCGCCTTTTCGCCTTCGCCAGCGGAACCGAAACGCCGCAGGGCGTTGCGGCATTGGTGCGGCCGCGCCTCGGCACCTTCGACGATCTCATCGGCGGAACTCCCTTGATCCTGATTCTCGCGGGAGTGCAAGACCCCGGAAACGTAGGAACACTGGTGCGCACGGCGGAAGCGCTGGGCGCTTCCGGAGTCGCCGCCTGCGCGGCAGGCGCGATCGGCACCGCCAATCCCTTTTCGCCCAAGGCGCTGCGCGCCTCCGCCGGCGCCGCTTTGCGCCTGCCCATCGCCCGCGGACTTTCCGCGCCCGTGCTTCTGGCGCAACTGCGCATCGCCGGCGTGCGCGTCTGCGCCGCTTGCCCCGACGAAGCTTCCCTTGCGGGTGGCGCAGCCAGCCGCGCAAGCGAACGAAGTATCGCAAGCGAACGCGGGGCCGCGAGCGCTCGCGGCAACGCCAACGCCAGCACCAGAAAGCCGCTCGCGCCGTGGGAGATCGATTGGCGCGGGCCCGTGGCTCTGCTGATCGGCAACGAAGGCGCGGGCCTGCCCGAAGACTTGGTCCGCTCCGCCGACGCCGTCGTGCGCATTCCCCACGCGCCCCAGTACAACAATCGGCACAACAAGGCGGGCGGCGAAAACGCGCCCGCGGAATCCCTCAACGCCGCCATCGCCGGCAGCATCCTCTTGTACGAAGCCGCCCGCCAGCGCGGCCTGAACCTGTAGTGGCACAGCCACTCCTGGCTGTGCGTCGGCGGCAGAAGGGCGCGCGAATCGCGCCGCTTTTGACGCTTAACAAAGTCGCGTTATGCTTGATGTAATGGGCAGCACCTCATTCCACCGAGCAAAGCCGGCATGAGCCTTTTCGCCAAAATCGAAGCTGACGCGGTCGCCGCTTCTGCCCCGCTGGCCGAACGAATGCGCCCGCGCACGCTCGAGGAGTTTGCCGGGCAGCAGGCGCTGCTCGGCCCCGGCAAACCGCTGCGCGTGGCCATTGAAACCGACGACCTTGGCTCGATGATCCTGTGGGGACCGCCCGGCTGCGGCAAGACCACGCTCGCGCGGCTGATCGCGCGCCGCACCCACTCCGAATTTGTCTCCTTCAGCGCGGTGCTCAGCGGCATTCGCGAGATCAAAGACGTGATGGCCGCCGCCGAACATACCCGGCGCTCCGGCCGCCGGACGATCGTCTTTATCGACGAAGTGCATCGCTTCAACAAGGCGCAGCAGGACGCTTTTCTGCCCCACGTGGAAGCGGGAAACATCATCTTCATCGGCGCCACCACGGAGAATCCTTCCTTCGAGGTGATCGCACCGCTGCTCTCGCGCACCCGCGTTTACACCTTGCAGGCGCTCACCGAACCGGAAATCGCAGGATTAGTGCGCCGCGCGCTGGCCGACAAGGAACATGGCTTGGGCGCGGAAAAGATCGAAGCGGACGAGACGGTCGTCAATCGCATCGCCACCTTCGCCAATGGCGACGCGCGCGCCGCCTACAACACGCTGGAAGCCCTGGTGCGCGCCGCGCCCGCCGCCGATGGCAGGCGCGTGCTCACCGAAGAACTGCTTTCCGCCGCGCTGCAGCGCAAGTTCCTGCTTTACGACAAGTCCGGCGAAGAGCACTACAACCTGATTTCGGCGCTGCACAAGTCCGTGCGCAATTCCGACGCCGATGCCACGCTCTATTGGCTGGCACGCATGCTGGAGTCCGGCGAAGATCCGCTGTACGTCGCTCGGCGCTTGGTGCGCATGGCCAGCGAGGATATCGGCCTGGCCGATCCGGCCGCGCTGGGAATTGCCATCGCCGCCATGCAAGCCGCCGATTTCATCGGCGTGCCCGAAGGCAATCTGGCGCTGGCGCAAGCCGCCGTGTATCTCGCGCTCGCGCCCAAATCGAACGCGCTCTACACCGGCTACGGCGCGGTGCAGCAGGATTTACAGAAGACCGCGTCCGAGCCTGTTCCGCTGCATCTGCGCAACGCCGTCACCGGATTGATGAAGCACGAAGGCTACGGCCGCGGCTATCAATACGCGCACGACGTCAGCGAAAGAGTCGCGGACATGGACTGCCTGCCGCCCAGCCTCGCCGGCCGCGAATATTACCGACCCACCGATCAGGGACTCGAGAATCGCATTCGCAAGCGCATGGAAGAGATCCGCAGGATCAAATCCCGCCACGCCTCCGAAGAACACGCCGACAAGCCAGATTCGCCGAATTCAACGAAGTAAACCGCGCAAAAACAAAGAGAGAAGAGATTCTTCGCTCCGCTCAGAATGACAACGCCGGAGGGGACGCGGCGAGCTGAAGTGTATGGTGCGGGGCTAAATTGTACGAACTGCAGATCCCTCGTTCGCCCGCAGTCGCGGGCTCCTCGGGATGACAGCAAAATGCGGACGGAGCGCGCAGTGACGACTGCTCAGCGCAGCAGGCGGCGGTGTTCTTTCAGGATGCAAGAATCCATGATGACGAAGAGACCGGCTTCGCGGGCGCGGCGCGCCGCAGCTTCGTCAGTAACACCTTCCTGCATCCAGATGGCGCGAGCGCCCACGCGAATCGCGGCGTCTACGATCTCGCCGACAAACTCCGACCTGCGAAAGATGTCCACGATGTCGATCTTTTCCGGCACATCCTCGAGACGCGCGTAAGCTTTTTCCCCCAAGGCTTCGCGCTCGTTGGGATTCACGGGAATGATGCGATAACCCGCCGACTGCATGTATTGCGAAACGCCGTAGCTGGGCCGAAATTTGCTGGAAGAAAGGCCGACGACGGCGATGGTATGCGCTTCGCGCAGAACTTTTTTCAGTTCGTCATCGGGGGGTTGGGGAGAGGGCACGGTGGAAGGCACCTTGGAAGACATAGTCGAACGATTCGTCGAGCGGGGATTCATTGGGCCGGATGCCGCGGATTTTTTCCGTGACCGTTACGGCCGCCACGGAAATTACGACCGTCGTGACCACTGTGACGGTCGCGGCCGCCGTGACCTTCGTGTCCATGTCCGCCCTGGCGGGGAGTCCCGCTAGGCCCGCGAGTCCTAGGACGATACTCCTTGCGCGCGCCGCCTTTCGAGTACCCCGTGCTCGCGCCGGTATTTGTTGGTCCCGCGCCTCCGGCGCTCCTCTTTTGCCACGCTCCTTTGGCGCTCGTTGTTTGTCCCGCACCCCCGGCGTTCTTTCCTCGCCAGACGCCTGCGCCAGTCTTCGCTTGTCCCCCGCCTGCGGCGCTGTGGCTTTGCCACGCGGGCGCGCCACTCTTCTTTTTCCACGGGGGCGCTCCGCCCTTGCTTCGTCCCGCGCTCCCCCCGCTTTTCGTTTGCCACGGAGGCGCAGCGCTATGGCTTTGTCCCGCACCTCTGGGGTTCTTTCCTCGCCACGCGGGCGCGCCGCGCTTGTTTTGCCACGACCCTCCGGCGCTCTTCCTTTTCCACGGAGGCGCGCCGCTCTTGCTTTGTCTCTCGTTCTCCGCGCTCTTGTTTTGCCATACGGGCGCGCCGGTCTTGCCTTCACCCGCGCCTGCGGCGCTGTTTGTTTGCCACGGGGTCGCGGGGCTCCGGGGTTGGCCCGCGCCCACGGCGGTCTTGTTTTGCCACGCGGGCGCGCCGGACTTGATTTCACCCGCACCTGGGACGCGCTTTGCTTGTCCCGCAACTGCGGCGCGTTTCGCTTGCCACGTTCTGCGTTTCGGTTGCCACGCGGGTTTCGCTTGGCCTGCGAACGCGAAGCCCTTCGTTTGCGCGGCCGCGGGCGCATTGCCTGCCTGCTCCACCATGCGGCGCAATTGCGCCACCTCGTGCGGATCGAGGGCCCGGTAGTGCCCTTCGGCAAGATCGCCGAGTTCGACCGGCCCGAACTTTACGCGCTTGAGCTTTTCCACGGGATGATCGATGGCGAAGAGCGCCTGCCGCAGCGAATCGCTGCGCGCGTCGGCGAGCTCCGCTTCATACCAGGGATTGGCGGAATGCGAGGCCGCGGCGCCGGGAGCGCGCAGCCGCCGCAAACGCGCCTGGGCCTTCTGGCCGATCTGCCGCATCTCGTCGTCGGTCAAGCGGCCAGCCACCTTCAGCCAATAGACCTTGGGCATGCGCGCCGAATTCTTGAGGATGCGGTCGGCCAATGCGCCGTCGCTGGTGAGCAGGATCAAGCCGGAAGCCGCGTAATCGAGACGCCCGACAGGGAAAACGCCGCCGGCAAGTCCGCGCAAGACGTGGCGCAGCGTAGCTCGCCCCTCGGGATCGGACATGGTGGCAACCACGTGGCTGGGTTTGTGCAGAAGATAGTAGCCCGGCTCGGCGGGTCTTTCGGCGACGCGCCCGGCCGCTTCCACGCGGTCGTGCTCGGGATCGGCCTTGGCGCCCAGTTCGGTGACCACCACGCCATTCACGCGCACCTGTCCGGCGCGGATCAGTTCTTCCGCGTGGCGGCGGGAGGCGATGCCCGCGCGGGCGATAATTTTTTGCAAACGTTCCAGCATGAATCCCCTATCAAGCGATTTTGTTATGCGGCAAAAGCGGCGTGCCCTTTTCAACCGCAGAGAAAAATCTCGAGGGCCACTCACGCCTTTTTACTCCACGCGCACGGTGGCGCTGGGCGTGAGCGCGCCCTGGGCTACAAGCTAATCCACGCCGCCCGGGGCGGCCTTTTTGGCACTGCGGTCGGCGGGCTCGCCGAGCGTGTCCCACGCCGACGTCTCGGACTCTTGAGGCTGCTCGGGCGCCACGGCGTTGACAGCATTCGTTGCTTCGGCTCCCTGCGGCTCCGCGCTCTGCGCGTCGGCCGCTTCGGGCGCCGATTCGCTCGGCGATGCGGCAGCCGAATCCATCGCGACCCCGGGCTCGGCCTCGCGCGCTGCGTCTTCCGGCACTGCGCCAGTCTCTAGAGCATCGCCTTCGGCAGCGTCCACTTCTTCCTGCGAAACTTCATTTGAAGCGGCGTCCGCCGCTTCGGAAGCGATGCCGTCGTCGGCCCCCAAAGCTTCGCGGGCCAGCGCCTCGAACTCCTTGAGGCTGGGCAGCTCGTCCACGTCGCTCAGGCCGAAGCGCATCAGAAAATCCTTGGAGGTGCGATACAGAATCGGCCGGCCGATCACCTGCTTGCGTCCCGCCGTGGTGACCAGGCGCTTCTCCAGCAGCGTCTCGATCACCCCCGCGCAATTGACGCCGCGAATCTCCTGGATCTCCGGCTGCGTCACGGGTTGCTTATACGCGATCACGGCCAGCGTTTCGAGCGCGGGCATGGTGAGCCGCAGGGGCGGGCGCAGGCTCTTGATGAACCGGCGCACCAGATCGTGATGCTGCGGCTTGGTGTACACGCGATAGCCGCCGGCCACGGCGCGAATCTCCACGCCGCGCTCGTCGGCGGCGTAGCTGGCCACGAGTTCATCGAGCGCCGAGCGCACGATGTGCTTCTCTTCGCCCACGGCGGCGGCGAGCTGCTCGACGGTGGCCGGCTCGTCGGCGGCATAGATGATGGCTTCGAGCGCGCTCTTTAGTTCAATGGGGTTCATGAGGCCGGTTCGCTCGTCTCGTTAGTGTCGTCGCTGTTGCTGCTGTCTTTGCTCTCGTTGCTCGCGGTGCTGCCATCGATGCTGTGCGGCATTCTGACGGTGGCGGAAAGTTCGCCGCCGGCAAAGACCACGTCGAACATTTTATGCTTACGGATGACGATGGAACCGAAAATCTCCGTCTGGGTAAGCACGATGGCCTGCAAGCGTACCAGCTCCAGCACGGCCAGCAGCGCGCAGATCATGGCCGAGCGCGAGGGGCAAGACTCGAAGAATGCGGCCAGCTCGACGCCCTCCTCGGTGGTAAGCAGCTGCGCGCGGAGCACCTCCATCATGCGCTCGACGGTCCAGGTATCGTGGCGCAGCTCGATCTTGGTGACTTGCTTGCGCCGCTCCAGCACCTGCTGGAAGACGCGCACCAGATCGACCAGCGAAACCGCCAGCTCGCCCTGAGTGCCTTCGTCGTCGTAGAGCGAAAGATCGGGCTTGGACCACACATGCGCTTCGAGCTGCTGCTTCTGATGGAGCAATTGCGCGGCGCTCTTGAACTGCTCGTGCTCGACGAGGCGATGCACCAGGTCTGCGCGAGGATCGATCTGCTCCTCGGGACCACCGAGCGGGTCCGGAGGCAAAAGCATCTTCGACTTGATCAGGATCAGCGTGGCGGCCATGTAGATGAAATCGGCGGAGACGTCGATATCCAGATTCTCGAGTTTGTGCAGGTACTCGAGGTATTGGCCGGTGATCTTGGCGATGGGGATGTTGTGAATATCCATCTCCTGCTTGCGGATCAGGTCCAGCAGCAGGTCGAGCGGCCCATCGTAGGCATCGATGTGAATTTTATATGGAGTCGCCAAGGTCACCTCCACAATGGAAGGCAGGATACAAAAGCAGATCCCTCTGCCCCGAGCGGCTCGGGGGCTCGGGATGACAGCAAAAGCGCGAAATCTTCAAGTGGTGCATTAGATTCACAGGGGGTACCCCCCTATTTTTTCATCAAGAGTATCAAAACAAAGCGCTTAAAGTGCGCCACAATGCAAGAGTATCAAAACACGGCACTTAAAGCACACTGCCGCCGCGCAAGAGTATCAAAGCAAATCAGTTAGTCCCATGCCCCATTTTCCACGCTGCGGCGCCGGCACGCTGCCCTTTCGCTTCGCGCTCACTGATTCGGAGCCAGTGATGGGGCAATATTTTTCGCCCCTGCTCGCGTCGCCGCCGTCGAGGCCTGAAAGCAATTCTTGGACCGCGACGGTTGCCCCTCGTTCTTCCCCTTTTCTTTCTATTTTAGCAGCAGGGTCAACGAGAGCACAGCCAAGAGTGGCCGTGCCACATTGCCCGACCCACATGGCAACGGCATCCGCTACCGCCCGGCGGGGGTAGGTGCTGCCCGCCCGCCGGTGATTTCGTTGCGCTTCTCGGTCCAGTGGAAGACGGCTTCGCGGACGCGGTCCATAGTTTGCTGCGCGACCATGCGCGCGCGCGTCGAGCCGGTGTCGAGATATTCCAGCACCTGCCGGGGATCGCGCTCGAAATCTAGGCGGCGCTGGCGGACCGGCTCGATCCACTTGATCAAATTTTCGGCCATGGCCGCTTTGCACTCGATGCAGCCGATTCCGGCGGTGCGGCAGCCGTGCGCGGCCCAGGCTTGCGTTTCGGGCGGCGAGAATAATTTGTGCCAGTCGAAGACGGGGCAGACGTCGGGATTGCCTGGGTCGGTGCGGCGCTTGCGGGCCGGGTCTGTGACCATAACTTTGGTTTTCTTGCGAATGTCGTCGTCGGATTCGCTGAGCATGATGGCGTTGCCGTAGGACTTGGACATTTTGCGTCCGTCGAGGCCAGGGATGCGGGGTGTGTGGGTGAGCAGGACTTCGGGCTCACGAAGGACGCCCGTCCAGCGAAAGAACTTCCCAAACTTTTCTACCGCCTCCAAAAAGTTGCGAATGCCGTCTTTAGCCGCCGCGGAACGAAAATATCCAACAAGCTGAGTTTGAAGATCGGATGGCAAGGGATACGTGAATTGCGAACTGAGATGAGCACCGGAGTGGGCAGCGATTTCCAACAATGCAGGTTTGTTCTCTTTGAGAAAGAGCTTCGAGTCGATGCCGAGACTATAGAAAGAGTCGAACCGGCGGACGATTTCGCGGCCTAGTTCTACGTGGGCGGCCTGGTCTTCGCCGACGGGGACTACCAATTCGGTTTCGGGGTCGCCGTACATGACGATGTCTGCCGTTTGCAACACCGGGTAGCCGAGAAAGCCGTAGGTGTGCAGGTCTTTGTTGGTGATGTTGTCGAGGGCTTCCTTATAGGTGGGGACGCGCTCTAGCCAGCCGAGCGGCGTAATCATGTTGAGCAACAGATAGAGTTCGGCGTGCTCGGGCACGGAGGACTGCACGAAGAACGTGCATTTCTCGGGATCGAGGCCGGCGGCCAGCCAATCGGTGGCGATTTCGATGGTGTTCTGGGCGACGAAGGAAGTGTCGGCGTAGTCGGTGGTGAGGGCGTGCCAATCGGCGATGAAGTAGAAGCATTCGTACTGCGGATCGTTTTGCAGGCGAATCCAGTTTTGCAATGCGCCGAAGTAGTGGCCGATGTGCAGGCGTCCCGTGGGACGCATGCCGCTCAAGACGCGCTTGCGGTTTTCGGGGGCGTTCTCCGCGGGGGACACCTAGAGAGCCTCACAGAATAAGGACGCTACGCGGAGATGGGGAAAGGCAAAAAGCAGATTCCTCGTCGCGTGCGCTCCTCGGAATGACAGTCTCTTCAAGTGGCGGAGCTGGCAGTACACACCGCGCGGCGCATGCAAAAAAGCGAAGAGAGATTCTTCGCTGCGCTCAGAATGACAACTTGGTGCGGGGAGCACAGCCAAGAGTGGCTGTGCCACATGCTGTGGCAGATTCGCGGCGATGGTCACGGTGTGCGGCATCATCGTGCGGGGTGCGAACCGCGGGCGTGACCTGCGTTCAGCAGGTCACGCGCGATGATCATGCGCTGGATTTCGCTGGTGCCTTCGTAGATGGAGAGGACGCGCGCATCGCGATAGATGCGCTCGACGTCGCTTTCGCGGGAGTAGCCCATGCTGCCGTGAATCTGCACGGCCTTGTAGGCCACGCGATTGGCCATCTCGGCGGCGTAGAGCTTGGCGCGCGAGGCGTACGCGCCGAGTCGGCGTGAAGCGCCGCTTGACGCATTGAGCGCGGCGTCTGCACAACCAGGAGTGGCTGTGCCACCCGACATCTTGTCGCGCATAAAGGCGGCTTGCCACACCAGCGTGCGCGCCGCTTCGATCTCGGTTTGCATATCCGCAAGCATAAACTGAATGGCCTGAAATTCGGCGATCGATTTGCCGAAGGCGCGCCGCTCTTTAGCGTAACGCACCGATGCATCGAGAGCGCCCTGCGCCAAGCCCACGGCCTGGGCGGCGATGCCCACGCGGCCGCCGTCCAGCGCTTCGAGCGCGATCTTCAGCCCCTGCCCTTCTTCGCCCAGGCGATTTTCGGCGGGCACTTGGCAATCGGCGAAAACGATTTCCGCCGAACGCGACGAGCGCAGGCCCATTTTATCTTCGTAACGGCTGACGCGAAAGCCGGAGAAGCCGGGTTCGACGAGAAAAGCGGTGATTCGTTTGTTGGCATCCGCCGAGACGGCGGATGCCATCGCTGGGTTTGACTGGGCAAAAACGAGATAGACGCCGCTCTCGCCGCCGCTCGTGACCCAACTCTTCGTCCCGCTGAGCCGATACGTCTTGCCGCCGGCGCTGCGTTCGGCGCGGGTTTCCAGGGCGGCGGCGTCCGAGCCAGCCTGCGGCTCGGTGAGGCAGAAGGCGCCGAGGATTTCGCCGCGCGCAAGGCGCGGGAGATATTTGCGGCGCTGCTCGTCGTTGCCATGCCGCCAGAGCGGCCAGGCCACGACGGAGTTGGTGACGCTGAGGGCCACGGCCATGGAGGCATCCACGCGCGCCACTTCTTCGAGCATCAGCACGTAGGAGAGCGTATCGAGGCCGGCGCCGCCCCATTCTTCCGGAATCAGCATGCCGCAGCAGCCCAGTTCGCCGAGACGGCGGATCTCCGCGCCGGCGAATTTTTCCTCGCGGTCGCGCTGGCGAACTCCGGGGCGCACTTCGGATTCCATGAAGCGGCGCACCGTGTCTTGAATCAGGCGCTGGTCGTCGGTGAAGGAAAAATCCATCGGGCGGAAAGCATGCTAACACGGCGAACGTCTGCGGAGTGCAGGCGGGAATTCGGAGCGAGCTGAAGTGTGGCTGCGGGGCGAAGTTGAGCGAACTGCAGATCCCTCGTTCGTCCGCCGCGGCGGACTCCTCGGGATGACAGCGCTGCGAGGGAGCACGCTGGGCGGTGCGCGCACCGGTAGGCGGCGGGGCGCGGTTACATCTTCAGGAGTTCGCGGAGGCGCTTGGTTTGGGCGCGGCTGACGGGAATTTCCGACTGGCGCTTATCGGCCATCTTGAGCATGTAACTCGATTTGAACCAGGGCAGGACTTCCTTGATGTGGTTGATATTCACCAGATGGGAGCGATGCGGGCGCCAGAAGCGCTCGGCATCGAGCGTGTCCGCGAGCTCCTCGATGGTGCGGTAGTTCGACGTGCCCTCGAGCTCGCGCGTGGAGATGGTGATGGTGCCGTCCTCGATCGAGGCGCAGACCATCTCCGCCGCGTCCACCAGCAGGAGGCGGCCCTGCGACTTCACCAGCAGCTTCACGGGCTGGCCGTTGCGCGTGCCCAACTGCTGCACCAGAGTTTCCAGGCGCTCCGCCGGGGAGTCCGCTCCCAGGACGCGCCGGGCCCGCTGCACCGCGCGCGCCAGCCGCTGCTTATCGAACGGCTTCAAGATGTAGTCGACCGCGTTCACCTCGAAGGCCTGTACCGCGTAAGACTCATAGGCCGTGGCGAAGACGATGTGCGGCAGGCGCACCTTGCGGTCCATCAACTTCTGAATCACGCCGAAGCCGTCCAGGCCGGGCATCTGCACGTCGAGAAAAACCAGATCGGGATTGTGCTCCTTGATGAGCGCGACGGCCTCCAGGCCGTTCTTACCCTGGCCGACGACGTTCACTTCCGGAAAGCTCTTCAGCAGAAATGCCAACTCGTCGCGGGCCGGCTTTTCGTCGTCCACAATCAGCGTGTTGATCTGCATTCGCGATTCGCTCCGCTTCTGGTGCCGGCAAGAGTATACGGCGCGGTTCGGCGCGGGGCCAACTCCCGGAATTTATTTTGACTGCGCTGGGAGCACAGCCAGGAGTGGCTGTGCTCCCTGGGACGATTCGCCGCAAAACGGGCGAACGGCGCCGTTTTGATGACGGATAACAACGGTTGTCACACATTCTGTTACGTTCCAGGCGCGAACGGTCAAAAATGCGGGGTTTGCATAGAAAATTCATAGGAAGCGGGCTTCCCTTCCCGAAACGGGCCGCAACGGCTTTCGCTAAGTCGCTCAGAGGCAAAGAGATCGCCACTGCACAATTTGGGTGCAGTCGCGGACTTCTTTTTGCGTGATCGATTTACCAGCTAGCAATAGCCGGGAGGCTCATTGGATCGTCCGTTCCAAGGTATCGGCTGGTTGCCCCAACTCCGCAACGTCTGGTTGAGCGATGAGCCGGGCGAAAATGGGGACGCGGGCAAAGCCAATGCTGGCCGCGGCGATGCCGGCGATACTGGCGATACTGGCGATCTTGGGGGCGATTTCGGGGCCGGGCCCGTTCGGACGGCGCGCCGGGAGCCGCGTTCCGAGATGGCGCTCAGCTTCGCGGTGTGCGGCCTGGCCTCGAGCGGACGATTTTTCGTGGAGTTTTCTTCCACCGTGAACGTGAGCCATTCGGGCTGCTGCCTGTGGCTGCACACCTGTCCGCTGGCCGATTCGGCGCTGGCGCTGCGCGAGGCGCCCGGCGGCGCTTCCCTTCCCAAAGGAGCTTCGCAGGTTCTGTTTCAGGTGGCGTGGCTGCGTCCTCAAGCAGGCGGCTGGCTGGTGGGAGCTTTCGCGCTGGGGCAAGCCGGTCTTCTTGCCGATGGGGCGACCGACGAAGCTTCCGGCAAGGCTGCCCGCCCAACTCGTCTGGCATTTCCTTCCCGCAAACCATAGTATTGTGCTGCCGCGACAAAGGCGCGGCGCACACATATGCCCAGTCGTTCTTCATCCAAACGCGGCCAGTCCAGGCGCGCACTCCAGTCAGCGTCCGGTAAAGCAAAGGTCCTCGACACAAAAATAATTTACCAAGGCAAAGTCTTCAGCGTGCGCGAAGATCGCGTGATCGAGCCGGGCGGCGTGGAGGTCACGCGGGACATCGTGGAGCATCGCGGCTCGGTCGTAGTTCTTCCGGTTTTTCCCGATGGCGACATCCTGCTCATCCGCCAATACCGGCACGCGGTGGGCGATTTTCTCTGGGAGCTGGTGGCCGGGCGCGTGGAAGAGGGCGAATCGCGGCCGGCATCAGCGCGGCGCGAACTGCTGGAGGAGACCGGCTACACGGCGAGGAGCGTGAAAGAGATCCTGGAGATCGTCCCTTCCCCGGGATTCTGCACCGAGCGCATGTGGATCTTCGCGGCCACCGGCCTGCGCGAAGGCGCGGCGCAGCCGGAAGAGGACGAGAGAATCACCGCCCGAAAATTTCCGCTGGCCGCGGCCGAAAAAATGATCCGGCGCGGAAGTTTGCGCGACGGCAAATCCGTATCTGCGATTCTTTTCTACTCTCGATTCTTAAACTCGCAATAAGCGCGGAAAGAAAAGCCTCAGGTCTCCCGCGACTTTTTTATTGCCTGCGCTGACGCGCAGGCGCGGGCGCGACCGGAGCTACAAATTCCGCGCGGCGAGAAGATCGGAGCGCGGCGGATTTGTTTTCAGAAAAATGTTTTTGGCGCGATAGTTGCTTGCAAACTCATTCGTGTGTGTTCTACGATGCAGCAATAAAATGCAGTGAGGAGGTGACTGACTGAAAACACAATCCGCGAAGATGAGCGTGCAAGAGTTCATCAAGCACCACTATCGGCACTTCAACGCCGCCGTCCTCGTCGATGCCTCCGAAGCTTATCGCCGCCACTTGGAGCAGGGCGGAAAAATGCTGCTGGCCATGGCCGGCGCGATGAGCACAGCGGAACTGGGATTGTCCCTGGCCGAGATGATCCGGCAGGACAAAGTTCACGCCATCTGCACCACGGGCGCAAATCTGGAAGAAGATATTTTTAACCTCGTCGCCCACAATCATTACCGCCGCGTCCCCAACTACCGCAATCTGACCGATGACGAAGAGCTGGCCCTGCGCGAGCGCGGCCTGAACCGCGTGACCGACACCTGCATTCCCGAGGAAGAGGCCATGCGCCGCATCGAGCGGCAGGTGCTGAAGTACTGGCAGGAGGCGGACCGCGAGGGGAAGCGTTACTTCCCGTACGAATTCATGTACATGCTGATCCGCAATTGCAACATCCGAGAGTTTTACGAGATCGATCCGAAGGACTCCTGGGTGTACGCCGCTTGCCAGAAGAATCTGCCGATCTTCACGCCGGGATGGGAAGATTCCACGCTGGGGAATATTTTCGTGGCCAATTGCGTGCGCGGCGACGTCTCCAGCATTCAAGTGGTGAAGTCGGGCCTGGAGCAGATGGCCGCGCTGATCGACTGGTACCGCAAGACGAGCAAGGACGCATCCATCGGATTTTTCCAGATTGGCGGCGGGATCGCCGGAGATTTCCCCATCTGCGTGGTGCCGCTGATCATTCAGGACCTGCGGGAGCAGTGCCGGCTGTGGGGCTACTTCTGCCAAATCTCAGACAGCACCACGTCCTACGGCTCCTACAGCGGCGCCGTGCCCAACGAAAAAATCACCTGGGGCAAACTGGACCGCAACACGCCGCGATTCGTGATCGAATCGGACGCGTCGATTGTCGCGCCCCTGATGTTCGCCTACATTCTCGGCGAATAGGCTGGGCGAATAGCAGCTCGGCGAATAACAAGCCTATGGAAAATCGGGAGGTCGCGCGCGTTCTGCGCGAGACCGCGCAACTGCTGGAGATCGACGGCGCGCTGATCGGGCGCTATCGAAGCTACGAAAAGGCCGCCGAACTGATCGCCAGCCTGGCCGAATCGATCGAAGTCATCGCCCGCGATCCGGAGAAGCTCGAAGAGCTGCCCGGCATCGGCGAGCGCCTAGCCGAACACATCCGCGAAATTCTCTCCACCGGCGATTACTCGCTGCGCAAGAAGCTGCTCAAGAAATATCCGCTGACGATTCTCGAAGTGCTCAACCTGCAATCGCTGGGCCCCAAGAAGGCGCTGATTCTGTGGCGCGAGTTCAAATGCTGCACGGTCGCGCAGGTGGAGCAGCTGGCGCGCGAGGGCAAGCTGCGCGACCTGGCCGGCTTCGGCGAGAAGACGGAACAAAACATCCTCAAGGCCGTGGAGGTTTTCAAGAAGACGGCGGGCCGCTTCCTGATCACCACCGCCGAGCACGAAGTTGCCAAGCTTGTCGAGTACATCAGCCGCTACGGCAAGGCGATTCTTTCGGTGACGCCGGCGGGTTCGCTGCGGCGCTGGAAAGAGACCATCGGCGATCTGGACCTGTTGCTGACTTACGAGCCGGGTACCACCGCCGAAGAGCTCGAAGCGCTCAAGGAACACATTCTCGGCTACGGCGAACTCGAGCAGGTGCTGGCGCGCGGCGAAAATAAAGTGAGCTTTCGCGTGGCCAAGGGCATACAGGTGGATGTGCGCCTGCTGCTGCCGGAAAATTATGGCGCCGCGCTCATCTACTTTACGGGCTCGAAGGAGCACAACGTCTCGCTGCGCGGCCGGGCCCTGAAGATGGGCTACACACTCAACGAGTACGCCTTGGCTACCCTGAAAAGCGACCGGCGCGTGGCCGGCGCGAGCGAAGAAGAGGTGTACGCCAAGCTGAAGCTGGACTTCATTCCGCCGGAGCTGCGCGAAAATTGCGGCGAAATCGAGGCGGCCGCCGAGCATCGCTTGCCCAAGCTCATCGAGCTATCGGACCTGCGCGGCGATTTGCAGATGCACACCACCGAGAGCGATGGCCGCGCGTCCATCCAAGAGATGGCGCAAGCGGCGCGCAAAAAGGGCTACGAGTACATCGCCATCACCGACCACAGCAAAGCCGTGACCGTGGCCAACGGCATGGACGAAGCCCGCACGCTGGAGCACATGCGCGCCATCCGCGCCGCCAGCGCCAAGAGCAAGGGCATTCGCATTCTCGCCGGGATCGAAGTCGACATCCTGAAGGACGGAAAACTGGATCTTGCCGACGAAGTGCTGGCCGAACTCGACGTGGTGGTCGCGTCGGTGCACTCCTTCATGAGCCTGGAGCGCGAGGCCATCACCGAGCGCATGCTGGCGGCCATGGAGAATCCCTACGTGCAGATCATCGGGCACCCCACGGGACGGCTGCTGCTGCGGCGCGACGCCATGGCTTACGACATGGAGCAGATTTTGGACTCGGCGCGGCGCAACGGAATCGTCATGGAGTGCAATGCGGCGCCCGACCGGCTGGACTTGAAGGATACGTACCTGCGTATGGCCAAGGATCGCGGCGTGCGCGTGGTAATCTCCACCGACGCGCACTCGATCTCGAATCTCGATCTCATGCGCTACGGCGTGCAGATGGCCCGGCGAGGCTGGATCGAAAAGAAGGACGTGCTGAACGCGCTGCCGCTCGAGAAGATGCTGGCCGCGCTGCGTCCCAGGCCGGGCGCGGCTTCACCACCCCAACACGCGCAAAGACGGCGCGCGCTGGGGGCCCCGGATTCGGCGAAGCGCGCCGCGGCCGCCCCGCGGGGGTGATTGGCGAAAGCCTCAGGGTGGCGCTTCGGATTGAAATGCGGGGCCACCCATCGTGTACTGCATCCCACGCGCAAAGTCGGCGCGTGGGGCACCCACCAATTCAACGGCAAACCAAAAGCAGCGGTGCCACCCATCGTGCAAAGATGAAGTTTGAAGCGGGGCGGAAAGAGTGGTAGCGTTTCGCCACGCTGAACTTCCTTTTTGCATGGCTGTCTGGATGGCCAAAGAGACCGCGATTTAGGAGGAACATATGAACTTCACTCGGAAGCGCGCGGCGAGTACCAAAGCGGGGCTGCTTGTCTTGCTGAGCCTTGTGGCGGCGGGGCTGGCCGCTCAGGAAAAGCCCAAGATGAGCATGGTGAAGCTGGCCGACGATGTTTACACCATGCAGGAAGCCAACGGAGGGAGCAATTCCACGTTCGTCATCACCTCGGATGCCGTGGTGGTTTTCGACCACTACATGACCGAGTCCGACCAGACGCTGGCGGCGATTCGGAAGCTCACGGACAAAAAGGTGAAGTACCTATTTTCTTCCCATTCGGCCATCGATCACTCGAGCGGGGCGTGGTGGTTTCGCGAAGATCATCCGGTTTACATCGCCAGCAAGAACCAATTGCGGGACATGCTCGGCGAGCGGGGCGAGATTTACCGGAAGGTGGAAGAGTCCAACGATCCGCGCGACGCCGTGTATCACGGAAAGGATTTGATCCTGCCCGACGTGGTGTTTGAAAAGAGCCTCACGCTGCGCGAAGGAGGCATTACCTTCGAAGCCACGATGGAAGGAGCCGCGCACAGCACCGGAGACGTTACGCTCTACATTCCGCAGAAGCGCGTCTTTCTGATGGGCGACCTGTTCAATAGCGACATGCACGCGGGAGGCGGCTCGCTGGTTCCCGGCGACGGATCCGATCCCGATAATTGGATTAAGGTGCTGGGCAACATCATGGACCGGCGGCTGCCGGTGGATACCTACGTGCCCGGCCATGGCACGGTGCATCCGGGGCGCGGCGTGAAGGACCTGGAGGAAGCGCAGCGCTATTTCATCGTTATGCGAGACGCCGTGGCCACCATGATGGCGCAGGGAAAGAACCTCGACCAGATCATCAACGGATTCCAGGTGCCCGCGGAGTTCGCGCACTACACCCATCCCGAACGGCTGAAGACGACTCTGCCGCTGTATTACTGGGAGTTGATGGGCGTTTCCAGATAACCGGCGGACGGCGGGCGCCGATCAAGCGCTCAGCGCGCGCTGCCCGCCTCAGGGGCCAGCTTCTGAGCAGGAAGCCGCTCAGCGCTGGCCTCTCCGAATAGCGTCGCGTAAATAACCCCTCCTAAAGCGCCGCCGATCAATGGCGCGACCCAGAACAGCCAAAGCTGATGGATCGCCCAGCCACCGACGAAGAGAGCCGGTCCTGTACTGCGGGCCGGATTCACCGAAAGATTGGTCACCGGGATGCCAATCAAGTGGATGAGCGTGAGGCCCAGGCCGATGGCCACTGCCGCAAAGCCTTGGGGAGCGCGGCGATCGGTGGCGCCCATGATGATAAACAAAAAGAACATGGTGAGAACGATTTCCGCGACCAGGCAGGCGAGGAGCGAATAGTTTCCGGGTGAATGCTCCGCGTAACCGTTGGAAGCAAAGCCCCCGGCCAGGGAAAATCCTTCTTTCCCGGAGGCGATGACGTAGAGGACTCCGGCCGCGGCCACTGCCCCGCACACCTGCGCGATCCAATAAGCAAGCAGCTCCGAAGCGGGGAATCGCTTGCCGACAACCAAGCCGAGCGAAACGGCGGGATTCAGGTGGCAGCCGGAAATGTGGCCGATGGCATACACCATGGTCAGCACAGTAAGACCAAACGCGAACGCTACCCCCAAGAAACCGATTCCGAGGCCGGGAAACGCAGCATCGAGCACTGCGGCTCCGCATCCGCCGAAAACCAACCAAAATGTACCGAAGAATTCAGCTGTTGCGCGCTTACCGAGGGCCATCTTTGCCTCCTCTTGTGTGCTTCGTATTCGTAGTGGATCGTGGGTTGCTTCTCCGCGGGCCCAGAGCGGCGGGATAGTACCACGTTCGTCGCGAACACTACATCAAAGAGCGGACGCGGATTGGTCTCTTTGTCCGCGCAGCCGTTCTGCACAGCCAGGAGTGGCCGTGCCACTGAGCGGAACGCCTAAGATCTCGCCCGCAAAAATCGCGGGCGACCTAAAATAAAATTTGCTTCAAAATTTGCAATTCGCGCGCGCTTTGCGGATGATATTGAACTTTGCTTCCAGGCCGCGCTTAGGGAGCGGCGGCGCGAGGCTTATCGCTGTACCCGCACAGCCAAGAGTGGCTGTGCCACCATTGCTGTAGCAGCACAGCCGGAACGGCTGTGCCAGCAAAGGCAGCTCACTTCAGACTTAGGGGGAAAACGAATTCATGCGCCGGCCCACAAATATTGCAGCGCCACAAGGAAAACTGGGGGTGCTCACCTGTGGCATGGGCGCGGTGGCCACGACGTTCATGGCCGGCGTCGATCTGATTCGCAATAAGGGCGCGCAGCCGGTTGGTTCGGTGACGCAGATGGGCGCCATTCGCCTGGGCAAACGCACCGAGGGGCGTTCGCCGCTGATCAAGGATTTCGTTCCGCTGGCGTCGCTGGACGACCTGGCATTCGGCGGCTGGGACGTTTTCCCCGATTCGGCCTACGACGCCGCGGCCAACGCGGCCGTGCTTTCGCCGGAAGACTTGGTGCAAGCCAAGAAATTCCTGAGCGGGATCAAGCCCATGAAGGCGGCCTTCGACCGCGAATACGTGAAGCGGCTGGACGGCCCGCACGTAAAGAAGACGAAAAACAAATACGACTTGGCGCTGGAGATCAAGGACGACATCGAGCGCTTTCGCAAGAAGTCCAAGGTCTCGCGCCTGGTGGTGATCTGGTGCGGCTCGACGGAAATTTTCCTCACCCCGCACGACGTGCATTCCACGCCGGCGAAGTTCGAAGCGGCCATGAAGAAAAATCATCCGGCCATCGCGCCATCCATGCTGTACGCCTGGGCGGCCATCACTTCGGGTGTGCCCTTCGCCAACGGCGCGCCCAACCTCACCGTGGATATTCCCGCCATGCAGGAGCTGGCGCGCGAGCACGGCGTGCCCATCTGCGGCAAGGACTTCAAGACCGGCCAGACGCTGCTGAAAACCATCCTGGCGCCGGGCTTCAAGGCCCGCATGCTCGGGCTGAACGGCTGGTTTTCCACCAATATTCTGGGCAATCGCGACGGCGAAGTTCTGGACGATCCGGAATCGTTCAAGACCAAGGAAGAGTCCAAGCTGGGAGTCCTGGAATATATTCTCCAGCCCAAGCTTTACCCCAAACTCTACGGCAATATCTGCCACAAAGTGCGCATCAACTACTACCCGCCGCGCGGCGACAACAAAGAAGGCTGGGACAATATCGACATCTTCGGCTGGCTGAACTACCCCATGCAGATCAAGGTGGATTTTCTCTGCCGCGATTCGATCCTGGCCGCGCCCATCGTGCTCGACCTGGTGCTCTTCCTGGATCTGGCCAAGCGCGCCGGCATGCGCGGCATTCAGGAGTGGCTGAGCTTCTTTTTCAAATCGCCCATGTGCGCGCCGCAACTCTATCCCGAGCACGACCTTTTCATTCAACTGATGAAGCTGAAGAACACACTGCGCTGGATGATGGGCGAAGAGTTGATCACCCACCTGGGCTCGGAATACTACGACTGAGGCGTTCGCCGCCTTATTGCCACTGGCAAAGTCACCTTGCCGAACTTGCCCATTGCTCGCGAGTGACGGCATACTCTGACGGTCATGCTTTCGCCCTCCCGGCCCACTTCCCTGCCAACACGTCCGTTCTTAGCTAAGCTCGCCGGCACCTGGAACGCGAATCGCGCATGAACATACTCGACGTCGTTGTCGGCAAGCCCATCAAGACCAGCGACGAGCGCGCCGAGCAGATCGGCGCCGCGCAGGGCATCCCCATCTTTGGTCTCGACGCGCTCAGCTCCGCTGCATACGGCCCGGAAGCGGCGCTCAGCCTTCTGATTCCCCTCGGCCTGATGGGCGTTCGATACCTCATTCCGATCAGCGCCGCCATCATCACGCTGCTGGCCATCGTGTATTTCTCTTATCGCCAGACGATCGAGGCCTATCCCTCCGGCGGCGGTTCCTACACCGTGGCGCGCTTCAACCTGGGCGCGTCGGCGAGCCTGCTGGCCGCGGCTGCGCTGCTGGCCGACTACATCCTGACGGCGGCGGTGGGCATATCGGCGGGAGTGGGCGCGCTGGTGTCGGCCGTTCCGTCATTGCTGCCGCACACGGCGTCTCTGTGCGTGGGCATCCTGATCGTGATCACCATCGTGAATCTGCGCGGGGTGCGCGACGCGGGCCTGGTCTTCGCGGTGCCTACCTATTTTTTTGTGGGAACGCTGCTGATTACCCTGGTCGCAGGCGTTTTCCGCGTGCTCCTCAGCGGCGGGCATCCCACGCCGGCAACTTCCCTTCCGGCTGCGCCTCCCGCAGTCGCGGTGGTGAGCGCATGGCTGCTGATGAGGGCGTTCGCCAGCGGCTGCACGGCATTGACCGGCGTAGAAGCCGTGAGCAATGGAGTGAAGGCTTTTCGCGAGCCCGCGGTGAAAAACGCGCAGAAGACGCTCACCGTGATTATCGTTCTGCTGGCGGCGATGCTGGCGGGCATTTCGTATCTGGTGAAGGCGTACGGGATCGCGGCGACCGATCCGGGCCAACCCGGCTATCAGAGCTTGCTCTCCATGCTGGTGGCCGCCGTTTTCGGCAAAGGCTTTTTCTACTACCTGACCGTCGCGTCCATTCTCTTCGTGCTTTCGCTCTCCGCGAACACGGCGTTCGCCGATTTTCCGCGCCTGTGCCGCGCCATCGCGCAAAACAACTATCTGCCGCACGCCTTCGGGTACCGCGGGCGGCGGCTGGTCTATTCCTACGGCATCGTGGTGCTGGCGGTGCTTTCCGGCAGCCTGCTGATTCTTTTTGGCGGCGTCACCGACCGGCTGATTCCACTGTTTGCCGTCGGCGCTTTTCTGGCCTTCACGCTTTCGCAATCGGGAATGGTGGCGCACTGGTTCAAGAATCGCGGCCCGCATTGGGTGAAGAGCGCGATGGTCAACGGGGTGGGCGCGCTGGTCACCGGCATTACCGTAATCGTCGTGCTGGTGGCGAAGTTCGCCCAAGGCGCCTGGATTACGCTGCTTTTTATTCCGTTGACGATTTTGTTCTTCGTCATGGTGCGCCGCCACTACCATTTCGTAAGGGTTCTCACCACGTGCAGAGTTCCGGTGCAGGCGGCGGCGCCCTGCGGAGATCCTATCGTGGTGCTCCCCATCGACCGCTGGAGCAATGTCACGCGGCAAGGAGTCGAATTTGCCGCGCGGCTCTCGCCGGAAGTGATCGCGTTGCACGTGGAAGCCGGCGAGCACTCCGAATTGCTGCAGGAGGATTGGGAACGCTACGTGGAGGCACCCTTCCGCGCGGCGGGCAAGCAGCCGCCTACGCTGCGAGTGCTGCCTTCACCCTACCGCTTCATCATCATTCCCATCGTGCAGTTCGTACTCGATCTCTCGCGAGAGCATCCCGACCGCAGCGTCATCGTGGTGATACCGGAGCTGGTGGAGGACCGCTGGTACGAATACTTCCTCCACAATCAGCGCGGGAGGCTTCTGGAATGGGTGCTGCTCGCGCGCGGCAATAACCGCGTCTTCACGGTGAGCGCGCCCTGGTATGCCGGGGCTGCGCCGGGAGACGTCGCCCCGTGAACACCGGACAAAGAATTCGTCGCGCTATGCAAGGGTCTGGCGCCGTTGAAGGACTGCCGGCGGCGCTGGCATCGAAAAGCTCGATTCGTCCGATTGAAAATTTTCGTTTTACACCGGCGGCGGGCGCCGGTATTTTGGCGCGGGAATCCGATGTAAGGGGATTCTTCCAACGCGTAACCGTCTCCAGGGACATTAGGAAGTCATAAGGAACGCAGTGAAAGGAGGCCCAGAGCGGCCCGCGACGGCCGCCATGCTTTCCTTGACGCCGCCCGCTTTCGTGCGTTATTGTCGCCGGTCCTTACCCGAGGTGTGACCCAGGGCGCGCCGATTTTCTCTGTTAGTCAATCTTCATTTTAAGGAGCGAGGATGGATCCAAAAGGTGTTTTAGAATTTGCCAATAAGCACAACGCTAAAATTCTCGATCTGCGTTTCACCGACCTTCCCGGCCTTTGGCAGCACGTGAGTTATCCCATCGGCGAACTGGAAGAGAGCTCCTTCAAGGAAGGATTCGGCTTCGACGGCAGCTCCATCCGCGGGTGGCAATCGATCAACGAATCGGACATGCTGCTGCTGCCCGATCCCAACACCGCCTTCATGGATCCTTTCCGCGACACGCCCACGCTGGTGCTGATCTGCAACATTGGCGATCCCATCACGCACAAGCCCTACCCGCGCGATCCCCGGCAGATCGCCATCCGCGCCGAGGCGCACTTGAAAGAGACCGGCATCGCCGACCAGGCATTCTTTGGGGCCGAGGCGGAGTTTTTCATCTTCGACAGCATTCGCTTCGATACCGCGCCGCAGCACAGCTTCTTCTATATCGATTCGGACGAAGGGCGCTGGAACAGCGGCCGCGCCGAGCACAACCTGGGCTATCGGCCGCGCTTCAAGGAAGGCTACTTTCCCGCCCCGCCCATCGACCATTTCCAGGACTTACGCACGGAGATGGTGATGCGCATGATGGAAATCGGCCTGGACATCGAGTGCCACCATCATGAAGTGGCCACGGCCGGGCAGTGCGAAATCGACCAGCGCTTCAGCACGCTGCTGAAATCCGCGGACAACATGATGAAGTACAAGTTCGCGATCAAGAGCGTGGCCCAGCAGTACGGCAAGACGGTGACGTTCATGCCCAAGCCGATCTTTGGCGACAACGGCTCCGGCATGCACACGCACCAATCGCTCTGGAACAAGAACAAGCCGCTCTTTGCCGGAGACAAATACGCCGGCCTTTCGCAGCTGGCGCTGTGGTACGCCGGCGGGCTGCTCAAGCACGGCCGCAGCATCTCGGCCTTCTCCGCGCCCACGACGAACTCCTACAAGCGCCTGGTGCCCGGCTACGAAGCTCCGGTGAACCTGGCGTACTCCAGCCGCAATCGCTCGGCCGCGGTGCGCATCCCCATGTATTCGGACAGCCCGAAAGCGAAGCGGCTGGAGTTCCGGCCGCCCGATCCTTCGTGCAACGTTTATCTCACGTTCGCGGCCATGCTCATGGCCGGTCTCGACGGCATCGAGAACAAGATCGATCCGGGCAAGCCGCTGGACGTGGACATCTTCGAACTGGAAGCGGAAGAGGCCAAGAAAGTGCCCACCATGCCCGGCTCGCTCGACGAAGCCCTCAAGGCTCTCGCGGACGACCACAAATATCTCACCAAGGGCGGCGTCTTCACCGAAGAGCTCATCAACCTGTGGATCGAATACAAGACTAAAAACGAAGCGGACCCAGTGCGCATGCGTCCGCACCCCTACGAATTCCACCTGTACTATGACATTTAGCCGCCGCTGTCATTCTGAGCGTAGCGAAGAATCTCTCCTACAAAAGGCCGGAACCCCATGGCTCCGGCCTTTTCTTTTGCCAGGCTCGTTGATGCTAGAATGGTCTTTATGAAATCCGAACTACTGCAGAGGATCACCCTTGAAGCCGATAAATGCGGCGGGCGACCTTGCATTCGCGGCAAGCGAATCCGCGTCGTGGATATTCTGCAACTGCTCAGCGCGGGCGCGCCGTTTGAGGAGATCCTGGCCGACTACCCATTTCTGGAGCGGGAAGACATCCTCGCCGCGATTGAATATGCCGCGTTGCAAACCGACCATATCGTGCTGCAATCCGCGTGAAGTTTCTGGTGGATAATCAGCTTCCCCGAGCTTTAGCCCAGCTCCTGGTTTCCAGGGGACATGAAGCGTCCCATGTCCTCGACCTTGGACTCGATGCTGCCACCGACTCGCAAATCTGGAACTACGCAATTGAGAATGCCTTCATCTTGATCACCAAGGATGAGGATTTCTCTTATCGCGCCTCGCAGCCAAATGCACGTGTGCAGGTTGTCTGGGTGCGCCGCGGCAACTGCCGTAGGGCCGCACTGCTATCGGCGTTCGATTCAGTTCTCCCCCAATTGGAATTCGCTATACAAGCCGGCAATCACCTTATTGAAATTCGCTAAGGATCCTTCCCCGTGGGCCGTTTTTCTAAGCGCCATCCGATACGCACCACCAGACCCAGGTCGGTGACTACTAAGCATCGCTCCGGCACCTCACCGATTGCTAAATACGCTACTTAGTAACAGAGTAAATTCGCTGGAACGCAGGCGGCAGAGCCGCCAAGCTGCACCTGCGTTCGCCGGGCTGCGCAGCTTCCGCCAAAGAGGGCGCACGGTTCACGGGAGCGAAATGCAACAGTTAGACGCATCGAGCAAGAGGGATCTGTCCGTTCAGGCGGATATGGAACTGAACCGGCGCTCTCGCGCCGGCAGCTTGATCCATTTTGCCCTTCTGCTGATCGTGGTTTTCTTCTCGTCTTACTTTCGCCAGCATCCGGTCACCATTGTTGCGGCGGGGACGATCTTGCTGGGTCTGGGGATCGGGCGGCTGTTTTTATCCTCGCTGTTCGCGAAGCGGTACGCGGAAGATCCCATTTTCTGGAAGCAATTGTTCTGCGTGGTCGCCTGGACCGCGGCGTTGACATGGGGAGGCTTCTGCTGCCTGACCATGGCGCTTTACGGCCAGCAATGGATCAGCTGGCTGGTGCTCCTGATCACCACCGGGATCGCCGCTGGATCGAGCAGCGCATTCTCGCCGGACATTTCCGTGGGCGGCGTGTACATGGCGCTGCTGCTGGGGCCAACCGTGGGCGTGGAGTTATTCAGGGGCGGCGCGAGCAGCTATTCCGTGGCGGCGGTGGTGTGCCTATACGGCGGCTACTTATGGATGCAGGCCAGAGTGCAATCGCAAACCTACTGGGACAAACTGATCCAAAGCAAGCTCTTGAGCCTCAGAACCTCCGAACTGGAAGAGCAAGACGCATACCTCAAGGCGTTAATCGAGGAAAGTCCCCTGGCTTTCGTGGTGGTGGACCCCCAACATCGGGTTCAAACCTGCAATCTGGCCTTCGAACGCCTCTTCCTTTATAGCCGGGAGGAGATCCTCGGAAAGCGGATCAACGAACTGCTCGGGATCGAGGAACTGGCCAATGAGATGGTCGGATTCCAACGCTTCGCCGAAATGGGCAATACGGTCCACGCGATCACCACGCGCCGCCGCAAGGATGGCGTCCCCATCGCGGTGGAGGTTCACGCCGTGCCCTTGGGCCTGAATGGCAAACCCATCGGCCTGTGCGCGCTGTACCAGGACGTTACGCAACGAAAGCGCGCCGAGGAAGAACTGAAGTCCGCTCTACAGATGAAATCGGACTTCATCTCCTTCGCCGCTCACCAGCTTCAAACCCCACTGGCGGGAATCAAGCGGCAGTTGGAAGTTGCGGCCCAGGATAAAAAGAGTTCCGGCGAAACCAGTGGGCTGATCCAGGGGGCTCGTGAATCCACCGAGCGCCTGATCGGCATGGTCAACGAGCTGCTTGACGCTTCCAAACTGGAAAGCGGAAAGCTGGTCCTCTCCCCTACTCCGACCAATTTGCGCGAACTCACGCAAACGGTGCTGAAAGATGTGCATCCCCGCTTGCGGACCCAGAAGCACGATCTCTCCGTCCGCGGCGGTGAAAACCTCCCATCGGTTCACGTCGATACGCAACTGTTCAGGCAAGTGATCCTCAATCTGGTCTCCAACGCCATCAAATACACTCCGCCGGGAGGCAAAATCTCCATCGACATGGGCCAGCGCAACGGCCTGATCCATTGGTCGATACGCGATAGCGGGATTGGCATTCCCAAACGGGTGCAGCCGCAGCTGTTCGAGAAGTTTTTTCGCGCCGACAATGCCAACGCCATCGCAACGGAAGGCACCGGCCTGGGCCTCTACATCGTGCGCTTGATCCTAAAGAATTCGGGCGGCAGGATCTGGTGCGACTCGCAAGAAGGCAAGGGCAGCACGTTCACCTTCGAAATTCCGCACAAAGGATAGAGCCGATGGATGGCGGGATGCAGGGCGCTTGAAATCCTTATGTTGTGTTTCCACGACCGCTTAGAGTAACCCGCAATCCCTGGCCCCCGTCCTACAAAGTTTCCCGTATCGAGTTCCCGCTTGCTTGTGGACATACTGACTTAGGCGGCGCTAGGCGTCCCAGGTCGGTAACGCCTCAGGAGCCCTGCCTTTTATGCCGAGCCTGATTTCGTCGCTGGTTGCGGTTATCTGTCTCGGCACGATGCCGTTACTCGTTCCGGCGCGCGGCCAAGAGCTTTCCCGTACGAATGCGCCTGCCCATACCGATCGCGACATCGATATCAACGCCATCGTGCAGCAGTCCGCCCACGTCACCGAAGCGGACCGCGAAGCCAGTTCCGAATACGAGTTTTCGGAGACGGATTGGGAGCCGGACGGTTCGCACAAGACTTACGCCGTGCATATGCTCTACGGCTCGTCCTATCGCCAGCTCATAGCCATCGACGGCAAGCCATTGCCCGAAGACAAGCAGCAGGAGGAAGAACGCAAGCTGCGCCAGGAGATCTTCCGGCGAGCGCACGAATCGCCCAAGCAGCGCGCCAAGCGCATCGCCGAACACAAAAAGGAGAATGCGCGCGATCGCCGCTTCATCGAGGAGTTCGTGCACGCCTTTCATTTCGAGCTGAAGGGCGAGCAGGAGCTGGACCAGCGCGAGGTCTATGTAGTCGAAGCCATCCCGCGCCCGGGGTTCCATCCCACCGACCGCGATTCCACCGTGCTCACCGGCATGCGCGGGACGCTATACATTGATATGCAAACCGACCAGTGGGTGAAGGCCGAAGCGGAGGTGACCCATCCCGTATCCATGGCTGGGTTCATTGCCACGGTCGAGCCGGGCACGAGCTTCGTTCTGGAGAAAACGCGGCTGGAAGATAATATCTGGCTGCCCCGGCATTTCACCATGACCGCGAAAGCCGAGATCCTCTCGCTGATTCACCACCACGAACATGAGGACGTGACGTACTTCAACTATCACAAAGCGAAGCCGCCGAGCAGCTAAAGCGTCCCGCCCGCTTATAGCCGGCGCAGCTTTTGAGCCGCCGTTTTCAGACCGGCAGCGCGAGCCCGAAAATCCTTCCAGGGGTCTTTTCTGTTTTCCAGACGCTCGAAGATGTTGCGGATGGTGACGCCATCCGGGCGCAGAGTTTTGTCGTCGAGTTCGCGCCACTCAATCGGCGTCGAGACGGGCGCTCCCGGCCGAGGCCGCACGGCGTATGCCGGAGCAATCGTCTGCGCGTAGGCATTCCGGTTTATGTCCAGGAACACGCGCTCGCCGCGCTTCTCTTTGCGCTGCTCGAGCGTTCGCTCGCTGGGGGAGTGCTTCACGAGCAGCTCCGCCACTTGCCGCGCGAACCCGCGCACCGCATCGAAATCTTCCTGGCGCTTCAGCGGCACGACCACGTGCAGGCCGCGGGAGCCGGTGGTCTTGACGTAGACCGGCAGCCCCAGTTGGTCGAGCAAGTCGCGAGCGGCTTGGGCCGTCTTCACCACCAGCGCAAAGTTTTCGCCCGAAGGATCGAGGTCGAACACCATCTGATCGGGGTAATCCCGCTTGTCGATTCGGCTGAGCCAGATATGCGGAGTGATGCAGGCGAGGTTGGCCAGATAGACCAGCGTGGCTTCGTCGTCGCAGACGACATGCCGCACCGATCCGCCGGCCTTGGCCACGCTGACCGTCTTGATCCAACGCGGGAAGTAGCTCGCCGCCGATTTCTGGATGATTCGCGCGCCCCGGATTCCGTCGGGGAAGCGCTCGAGCGTGAGCGGCCGTTCTTGAAGCTGCGGCAGAATCCAGGGGGCGATGCGGCGATAGTAATCGACGAGATCCTGCTTGGCGATCTCGTCGTCGGGGAAAAGCACTTTCTCGGGCCGCGTGATCTTCACGCCCCGCCCGTCCACGCGTATCGTGCTCTCCGTCTCTCGCACCGCGGCTCCCTCGTTTCCAGCCTCGCATCTTTTATACCTCTCCCTGACGCCTAAGGGCAGCGTTTCTCGAACTCCTCAGGAGGCGCAGGACGAACTGCAGATCCCTCGGCCCAAACAGCGGGCCTCGGGATGACAAGCGGCGGGGCGGCGCGATGGGAGTCAATGTTGCGAGTTAATGTTGGGAGCCGATATGGATGAGTCGAGTACTCGCGTCGCCGAAAAAGATTCGCGGAGGAATAGCGCCAGATTCGCGCCAGATTAGCAGCAGATTAGCGCCGAATGAACGCCAACGAGCGCCAGATTAGAGGAAGGCTAGCGGCTCGCGGGGCACTGCAGGGCCACGTCGGCCGCCAGCGCGTCGTCCAGCTGAGCGCCGCGGAAATTCGCCGCCGAACAGAGTTGCGCGGCCCGCAGCCCCACGACGCCGCGCAGGTCGGCATTCTGCAGATTGGAGCCGGTGAGATCGGCGCCGGTGAGCACGGCGCTCTGGAAATTGGAGGCGCTCAAATCCACGCGCCGCAGATCGGCGCTCATCAGGATGGCGCCGCCCAGGCGGGCCTGATCGAGCTTGGCGCCGGCCATCTTCGCCGACGAAAGGTAGGCCCCATGCAAATCGCTTCCACTGAGATTGGCGCCTTCCAGAACGGCTTCGCGCAAATCGGCTTGGCCCAGAGCGGCTCGTTCGAGCGAAGCACCATGCAGGTCCGCGCCGTAGAGCACCGCGCCATCGGCCTTGGCGTCCAGCAGGAGCGTGCCGGCCAGAGAGGCGAACGACAGGTCGGCCTTCTCCAGCGAAGCGCGGATCAAATTGGCGTGGGCCAGATCGGCCGACTGCATGGAAGCGTCATCGAGCCGGGCGCGCTCCAGCACGGCGAATCGCAGGCTTGCGTTGCGCAGATTGGCCTGGCGCAAATCCGCTTCCGAGAGATAGGCGTAACGCAGGTCCGCCTGGCGCAAGCGCGCTTTGGCGAGAAACGCGCCATAGCCCTGCAGGTATCGCAGGCGGATGCCGTTCATGCCGGCGCCTTCCGCGCGGCCCAACTGGTCGTCGCTGCCCGTCCAGCCCTCGGGCTTGCGCGAAATCTCGGTTTCGTTCACCTGCGCGAAGGGATCGTAGCCAATCAGCCAAAAGGCGTCCGCGGCCCAAGTCCTTGGGCTGGCAGGGCCAATGCCCTGCGCCGCATTGCCGTTGTGGGGAGCGCCGCCAATCGTGCCGATCGCCAGCAGCAGCAAGATAAAACCAAATGCCATGCCCACCGGAATTTTGCGCCAGACGCCGGTTGGTCTCGCGGCGGCAGCGGCACGCGGCGGCGCTGCCAAGGGCTCGGGCAAATGCTCCTCCGCGCTTTGCAATAGTTCCGCCACAGCCTCGTCCACGGGAACGGAGGAACGCAGCGAGACGCCCGGCACCGCGGCCACCGCTACGGTCGACTCGCCCGCCGAAATTCCGCCGGGCGCCGCCTCCAACCAGCCACCCTGCCCTGCTTCTGAGATCGAGGCGCGCACGGAATCGCCGCGCCGCGGCGACGGCGCCCCGCCCGCATCCGCAGCGCCGGAGTCCGCTGCCGGCCATCCGGAATCGTTGCTTCCAAAAGCGCGCGCCGTGGAACGCGGAAAATGAATCGCCGCGCTTACCGCCGCCGCAATCAGCAGGATGTGCAGGATCGTGCCGCGCACGTCCTGCAGCGTCAGATAGCGGGCCCAGAAGAGCAACATCGTTGCCGGGGTAGCCCAGTAAAGCAAAATCATGCAGGTCGCTTTTTCGACTCCCGCCAGCGCCGAGCGCCGCTCACGCAGCCATCGGAAATAGCTATGCGCGGGCCAACGCACCAGCCAAGGCAGGCTGGCGTCTAGCCGCCGGCCGTTCTCGAGAATCGCCGGAAGCGCCGCCGTGGCCTCCCATAGCCGCTGCAGATATACGTGCAGCCACAAATAGAGCCCGCCGAGCAGAACGGGGCAGAAGAGAAAGAATTGCACCAGCGGCAGCTCGTTCCTGCGGGACCCCAAGGGCAGCGAGGAGGCGTTCCGGAGAATTTGCGCGTCGGAAACGGTGAGAATTCGCCAGCACGCCAGCACGTTGAGCAGCAGTAAGGAGAGGATCAGCCAGTTGGCATGCCAGCCGCGCCGGGCCAGGTATTTCAGGTCCTCGGCGGTGGATATTTCCGCGGGCAATTTGGCGAAGGTGAGATTCGTGCCCGAAAGTTCGGCGGCCAGCAACCCCGTGGCGCCTTTCAGATTCGCGCCCTGAAGATTGGCCTCGCGCAATCGCGCTCCCAGAAGGTTGGCGCCTTCCAGATTGGCTTGCAGCAGGCTGGCGCCTTCGAGATCGCTGAGGAGCAGGTCGGCGCCTTTCAAAACCGTGTCGTTCAAGCGCGCATTGCGCAGATTGGTGTCGGTGAGGTCGGCGCCCTCGAGATTGAGGCGGGAAAGATCGGCCTGGCGGCCCTTGCGCCCGCCCGACTGCACCCACTCTCGGTGCGTTTCGAGCAGCAGCTCCAGCTCGACTTTTGCCGGGCGCGCGGCCTTGCTTCGTGGCGCGGGTTTATCGCTCTTGATGATTTCCAGATCCATGGTCATGGCTCTCAGGGTTCACAACACACGAAGTGCAACGCCAAAAGGTGCAATGGCGCAAGTTATCCGCGCTGGCGGATTCGGCCGGGCCTTTCGGCACGAAAGGCTGGGCGGGGTTGGGCCGGCCCTGGGCGCCAAAACGTGCTAACGAACGTTCATGGGTGACTTTAGCGAAGGGATCGCCCCCGGACAATTGAGCTTTGTGGCAGGTTTTCCGAGGTGGAAACTGTCCCTGGGGCCAGCGTGCGGGCACGCGGCGGCGTTTAGCCGCAAACACCTTCTCTGCTAGCACTTACGTGCAGATGGGCGAGGCTATCGGGATGAGGTGGTCACGGCAGGGGCCGGCGGGAAATCCTGCTCGTGGAAGATAAGGATATGCCAGGCGCCGCCCTGCTTCGAGACGATCCAGCTCATCAGGCCCTTGCGCAGCGGGTTCGCCTTGCCGTCTGGCGCCAGCGAACCCTCGATCGTGGCCTCGGAATCGATGGCCGCAAGCGTGGGCGTCAAAAGACGGATTTCGCGCGGCGAGTCGGTTCGCCTGGCGTCTTTCAAAAGAGTCTTGAAGAGGGTCACGAAGTTCGCCTGGATCTTGTCGCGGCCGTGCGTGCTGGCGCCGCGGAGATTGGTGAAATCGGCATTGTCGGCAAACAGCGCGCCCATGGCCGCCGCATCGTGACTATTGAAGCCATCGGTGAATTTGGAGAGCAGCATCTTGATGGCCGCCGAATCGGCCGCCTTCGGCGCGCTCTGGGCATAAATGGCAGGAACCGCCAGGGCCAAAAGTAAAAACGCAACCACCGTGTTGCTGATGTGGCGTGTCTTCATGACGGCAACCCTCCGCGCGCGCAGATTGCGCCGCAAACGAGAGTCTACACCCGGCGGCTCGGTTCAGGCGCTCGATTTTGACGCCCCCTCGATATTAAGAATAGATGCCGCGCCGCGGGCCGCGAACCGCTGCCCTTCCTTAGCTGGCGACCAGCTCAGGATTGGGCGCAATCTTGTGTTCGCGCATCAGCAGAGGTGCCCGGCGATCTCCTTGTTGGAGAGCCCTTCCAGCAGAAGCGCGAACACATCGCGCTCCCTCGGCGAGGTAAGACTTACAGCATTCCGGAAGCGGGCCCTAAGGCCCGGGCCGGCGAACCGCACGATTGAGATAGGCGGGGTGAAGACACAGCCTGGCTGTGCCACTAAGGCATGGGCGGAGCGGGCCGAATCGAGCTGGTCGAATCGGGCTACGCTCCGCCCCTTGGTGATGCGGCGCTTGACGGGCGCTTACAGGGCGGATCTACGCGCGCGCCGCTTGCGCCCTGAGCGCCGGCGCGAACACTTCAGCCACAAACGTCTCGATCGTTGTGGGCGTGGTGTTTTGCGCGGAACGCGGTTCGAGCGGGCGCATGTAGCCCGAATTGAGCGCGTCGCTCATCTCCAGCAGAAGGTCGACCAAATTCGCGCCCATTCCCATTTGCATCATCGCGGGCTTGAGCTGCGCCCCGCCGATCTGCTGATACTGCAAGTTGGGCTTGTCGATGGCTGTCCCAACGATTTTCGCCAGTTGCGCATAGCTCACGTCTCGCGCGCCCAGCAGTTCGCGCCGCTGCTTGCCCTGAATATCGCGCCGCGCCAGAGCCTCGGCCGCCGCCGCGCCAATATCGCGCGTGGCAATCATCGGCACAGACAGATCGGCGCGCAGCGGTCCAGCCATATTTCCGAACGCCTGAATCACGCCCACCTGCGGCAGTATATTTTCCATGAAGTAGCCGGGGCGCAGAAAAAGCACGTTCAGTCCGGCGATGGATTCGAGCTTCTCTTCCATGCGGTGCAGGCCCACCACGGGGCCGGTCTTCTCCGGCTTGTCCGCGCCAATGCTGCTGAGCATCACGGCTTGCTTTGTGCCATTCTTCTGCAGAGCCGAAGCCAGCACATCGACGACGCGATCGTCATACGCGAGCACGTTCGGCGAAGCCATGTTCGGCGGGATCAATACGTAAGCCGCGTCGGCTCCCGCGAAGGCCCGCTCCATCGCGCTCGGATCGGTGGCATCTCCCACGAATGCTTCCGCACCCTTCTGCCTGAACTGCTCCAGCTTCCGCTCGTCCCGTCCAACCACGCGAACCTTCTCCCCCTTGGCGAGCAAATTATCGGCAACGACTCTTCCTGTGTGCCCTGTGGCGCCGATCACAACGTACATGCAGTCCTCCTTGGCGGATCGTCCCCGCCGCGTTCGTATTGTCGTAATACCTCTTGATATTCTCGTAGAACCGGTTGATACCCTCTTAGCACTCGTTGGTGTTCTAGTAGCTATAGATTCGCGCCCCGCGCCGAGGTTGTAGCGGCCCCTGTGGAAATCGCGCATCGGATCACGATATTCGTCCCGAGCGACTAACAAGAACGAGGGACATCGCTTGTTCCGCGCCCGCCTGCGGTCGGCTCAGCGCTCCAGCGCCTGCCGATCCCAATTCGCCAGCTTGGCCCCAGCCTCGTAGGTACTCTGGCAAAAATCCAGGATGGCCTGCTCGGGCGAATTCGCGGCGCGCGCATCGTCGTACTTGAGGAGAAATTCGCCCATCTGGCTATCCCAATATGCCGCTGCCGGACGAATCTTCTCCTTATCGAGGCCCGCGGGAGCCGGCGCCGTATAGGCATAGAATGCCGGTTGCTTGTACCGCCGGTCGCCGGGCCAGAAGCCGCAGCTGATCTCCTCGTGCGAGTAGGCCTCGCGCGTGATGCTGTCCGCATTTTGCGCCAGAGGGGCGCGCCGCCCCGAAAATCGCGTCACCGCCAAATCGAACGATCCCCAGAAAAATTGCACCGGGCTGCACTTGCCAATGAAGTGCGAGCGGAACTCATGGAACAAGCGATCGGTATTCATCAAAATGCGATGGAAACGCTCGACGTACTGGCGATCGTAGGAGGCGTGATGCCGGTCCTGCTCGAAGGAAGTCCTGTCGTCGAACTCATCAGGCGTGGTGTGAATCGTGACCTCGATCCCGAGGCTTTTCAGGCAAGCCATATATTCGGCGTAGAAATCGGCCACGGCGCGCGGCGCGAGCGCGATATCGCGCTCTTCGCCCCGGCTGGTGCGAATCGCGAGCTTGTGGCCGATGAAGTCGAACTCCTCGTCGAAGGTGTCGCGGGCAAAGGGGATGGTGCCGGTCCGCAGGCCGCGCGGCGTGACGTAGAGCGTCACGTTCCACCACTGATTTTCGAGCGGCGTGAGGGCCGCGCGCGTCTTCCCCACGATCTGCGTCCACATGTGCAAGGTGTCGCAGGTGCTCTCCCATTCGGAGAACGGCAGCGCCGGCCACTCAAGGGAGATCAAGCTCGACCTCGTCGATGTAGCACCAGCCCCAATCCTCACCGGGCTCAAAAGATTTGACGATGGGATGCTTGGTGGAATGGAAATGCTTGGTGGCGTGCTTGTTCTTGGAGGAATCGCAGCAGCCCACGTGGCCGCAGATCAAGCATAAACGCAGGTGCACCCAGGTGTCTCCCATCTTCAGGCACTCCTCGCATCCTTGTGGCGTGCGCGGCTTGACGTTGCGAATCTCGCTCATGTGCGTGCATTGCGCCATCGTTTTGCCTCCCGCGTTCAATGTAACACCATCTGGTTCGGCGGTTCATGAATTGCTGGTAACGGATGGGGGCTTTCAAGTGACACAGCCAGTCTTCGTTGCGGAAAGGTTGGCACAGCCACTCTTGGCTGTGCAGCCTTGGTGCGGCCGAGGACATGTCCGACACTTTAGACCGGGGACATTCGTGGACACTTTTTGCGGCGAAGACACTGCGGCGGCGCGGTCCGCCTGAAAAGCTCCCTCAGTACCAGTGAGTCGTCGGCTTCACCAGATGAACCTGGATGGTCGGCTCGGCTTCGGAAATATCGTGGTATTCGCCGTAGGTCTTCCAGCCCGGCGCCACGATCTGAATCAGAATTTTCCCCTGGTGAATCTCCGGCGAGCGCGCGATGCCTTCTTGATTGGTCTTCAGGTCCAACTCGAATTTCTTATCGTCCGGATAGCGCACGTAAACGCTGGCATCGGCGACGGGCTTATTGGCGTCGCCCCCGGTTACCTCGATGCGAAGCCTGGTGGTGGCATTCTTATCGGGCTTTGCGGGCTTGTCCGATTGACCCGCCAGAGCCGTCGCCAGCGCGGGCACCAACGCGACGGCCGCGAAAACAGCCAGCCAGATGACCGCGACCCGTGCCGCCGGCGCTCGGCGAGCAGAATCTCGTCTCAGCATCTCTTCTTCTCCGACATCGAAGCGTCACGCAACCAGCGGGGGCACACGCCGCCCCGCCCAAAGCTCTTCGTAACTCTTTACTCCTCCGGCGCGGATTTCGCAAGAGAGGCCTGACTCGCAAGCGCGTCTAAGACGTCGACGCCTTCACGACAAACAGCCATTCCTCGGGGTCATTCAACACGAGGTTGTAATCGGCGGGTTTCAATTCTTGCTGATAGGGAGGATTCAGAGCGAGGATGGGAACTTTTGGAAATTTGGCCTTAAGCCAATCCGCCATCTCCTTTCGTCTCTTCGGCGTCTCGGCGTGCCCAAGGATGAATAACGAACAATCGAGCCCGTTAGCCAATGCAGTGTGGGCGGCTTCGTTACCGATCACAGAAACAACGGTGAAACCGTCCGCTTTTAGCAGGTCAGCCCTGGTTGCCATCAATACCTCATCGTAGGCGATCTGGAAGACGACCGGCTTGGTTGTGCGCTGAGTGGCCGGTCGGGGCTTAACCAGCAAGCGGTTATTGCTGCGGTGACTGAAAATGAGATACTCGTTTGGGGAAGATGCCATCAGCTCCTGCACCGCGATTCGAGCCGATTTCCAATCCTCCACGGCCTTTATCCAGAGTACCTCTCCGTTGGGTTCAACCCTGAAAATGTCAAAGGGCGGTAGCATAAATAAAGGGACAAGACCTTAGCACGAGGGTCGGCGGCCCCGCAATCCTGGATTGAACACTCCGGGAGCAAAGGCACGATTCCAAAACTATCGCCTGTATAATCGTGAGGCACTTTTTTCATAGATGCGGCGCAGCTTTGACGCACGCCATATTGAGCCATTCGAGGAGGAACATTCATGGGATTCGCCACCGACGCGATCCATATCGGCCAGGAGCCGGAGCCCGCCACGGGCGCCATCGTCGCCCCGATTTTTCAGACCTCCACGTACGTGCAGGAGGCGCTGGGAAAAAATAAAGGCTACGAATACGCCCGCACCGAGCATCCCAACCGGCGCGCGCTGGAGCGCTGCGTGGCGCGCCTCGAGGGAGGCCATGCGGCTTACGCCTTTAGTTCAGGCATGGCGGCCATCGACGCCATGTTTCGGCTGTTGCGTCCCGGCGACCACGCCATTCTTTCGCATGCCGTTTACGGCGGCGTCTATCGGCTGACGACGCAGTTTCTCTGCCAGTTCGGCATCGAGTTCAGTTTTGTGGACATGTCCAATCCCGAGGCGGTTCGCGGGGCCCTGCGCCCGAATACGCGCATGATCTACGTCGAGACGCCCACCAATCCCACCATGATCCTCACCGATATCGCCGCCGTGGCCGCCATCGCCAACGAGCGCGGCGTCACCGTCACCGTGGACAACACCTTCCTCAGCCCTTATTTGCAGCGGCCCATCGAACTCGGCGCGCATATCGTGGTGCACTCCATGACCAAGTATCTCAATGGCCACAGCGACGCCCTGGGCGGCGCGGTGGTCCTCACCCGCCCGGCCGACGCGGAGAAGATCTATTTCCTGCAGCGCTCCACCGGCGCGGGCCTCGCGCCCATGGATTGCTTCCTCGTCTCGCGCGGCATCAAGACGCTGGCCGTGCGCATGGCCCAGCACGACGCCAACGGCATGGAGATCGCGCGCTATCTCGACAATCACCCCAAGGTGAAGCGCGTGCACTACCCCGGGTTGGTTTCGCATCCGCAGCACGATCTCGCCCGCCGCCAGCAGCGCGGCTTCGGCGCCATGCTCTCCTTCGACCTCGGATCGCTCGAATCCGCCCGGCGCCTGCTCAATCACGTCAAGCTCTGCTCGCTGGCGGAAAGCCTCGGCGGCGTGGAGACGCTCATCTGCCATCCCGCCACGATGACCCACGCCTCGATTCCGGCGAACGTCCGCCAGCAGATCGGCATTACCGACGGCCTGGTGCGCCTCTCGGTGGGAATCGAGGACTGCGAAGACTTGATCGCCGACCTCGACTCCGCGCTCAAGAACGTTTAGCCGCGCAAAAACGCCGGCTGGTTCGTTCCCCGAGCGGCGTTAGCCTTCCGTGGATCGTGGCGAGGTGCGTTCGCGTTCGTGTATCTCGATTCCCTGGCTCGAAGAAAAATGTCCGCCGCCGCCCTTCCCGAACGTATTAAGGTTAGCAGTAACAAAACAAGGAGGAATTACCATGAGCGAGTTTGTATATCTCTATCGCGGCGGCGAAGCCGGGAGATCCCCGGAGAGGATGCAGCAGCAGATGCAGAGGTGGGTGGCCTGGTTCAAGGAACTCGGAGAAAAGGGGCACATTAAGGATATCGGCCATCCGCTCGAGGGCGGGGGCAAGGTGGTCAAGGGCAGTCAGAAAACCGTGACGGATGGCCCCTTCGCCGAAGCCAAGGACGTGATCGGCGGCTTCACGTTGATCCAAGCTCGCGACTTGGATCAAGCCGTGGAACTCTCCAAGGGCTGTCCCATCTTCGAGGCGGAAGGAGCGGTGGAAGTGCGGCCCCTCAGAATCATGAACATGTGATGGAGCCGAGCGATCATCTATTCCGGCATGAAGCGGGGCGCATGGTGGCCACGCTCACGCGCATCTTCGGAGTCCACAACCTCGCGCTGGCGGAAGACGTGGTGCAAGACGCCTTCTGCCGCGCGCTGGAGGTCTGGAAATTCCGCGGCGTGCCCGAGAATCCCTCGGCCTGGTTGATGATGACGGCGAAAAACCGTGCGCTCGACGTCCTGCGGCGCGAGCGCACGGCCCGCACCTTCGCGCCCGAGCTGGGCCGGCTGCTCGAAAGCGAGTGGACGCTGGCCCCGGCCGTCGAGGAGCTTTTCTCCTCGAAAGAGATCCAGGACGATCAGCTGCGCATGATGTTCTCCTGCTGCCCTCCGCGGCTTCCCGAGGAGGCCCAGGTCGCGCTGATCCTGCACATCCTGTGCGGCTTCAGCGTGGACGAAGTGGCCGCCGCATTCGTCAGCACCCACGACGCGATTGAGAAGCGCATTACCCGCGCTAAGAAGATCCTGGCCAGTTCCAAGAGATTATTCGATATCGCCGACGCCCAGGACTTCGCCGCGCGCCTGCCCGCCGTTCACCGCGCGCTCTACCTGCTTTTCAACGAAGGCTACCACGGCGCTTCGTCCGAATCGGCCGTGCGCGTGGAACTCTGCGAGGAAGCCATGCGCCTGATGGCGCTGCTCCGGGCGCATCCTCTGGGATCGACGCCCGCGAGCTACGCGCTCTCCGCGCTCATGGCTCTCCACGCGGCGCGCCTGCCCGGACGGCTGGACTCCTCGGGCGACTTGCGCACGCTGCTGGATCAGGATCGTTCGCGCTGGGATGCGCGGCTCGCGGAGGAGGGAGAGAGTCTGCTCGAGCTTTCGGCTACCGGCACCGAGCTCACCGAATATCATCTCGAGGCGTCCATCGCCTGGGTGCACGCCGCCGCGCCCAGCGCCGAGGAGACCAATTGGGAAATGATCGTGGGGCTCTACGACAGGCTGCTGGTCCTGCGCCCGTCCCCGGTGGTGGCGCTCAACCGGGCCATCGCGATCGCGCAGCGGGAAGGTCCCCAGCGCGGGCTCGAGGAGATCCGCGCCATCGCCAATGCGGATCGCCTGGCCGGCTATCCCTTCTATCATGCCGCGCTCGGCGAATTTGAGTTTCGCAGCGGCCGGCCTGAAATCGCGGCAGAGCATTTCCGCGCGGCCCTCGCGCTGGCGCGCAATCCCATGGAGCGCCGCTTCCTTCAGCAGCGCGTTACGGCATGCGCCCCAGACACTCCCCCAGCCACCGCAGATACGCCGGCGACCCCTCGACGACCGGCAGCGCGATGAACTCCGGCACCTCGTAACTGTGCAGCCGCTTGACCTCGGCTTCGAGCGCGGCGAGCCGCGCTTTCGATGTTTTCATCAGCAGCAGAAACTCCCGCGCCTGCTCCACCTTCCCTTTCCAACGGTAAACGGACTCGACGCGGCCCTCCAAGAGGTTGGCGCAGGCGGCCAGCCGCTGCGTCACCACCGCCCGCGCGATTCGCCGCGCCTCCGCGCGCGAACCGCACGTCACCAACACCACGGCATACTCCTCTGTCTTCTTCTTCGGCATCTTTGTTTGCTTCGCCAGGGCCGGCAGCCTCTTAACTTTTTGCTGTCCGAGGCCGCGCTTTTCTGGAGTGCATCGCCCCGCCAAGATACAATACGTCGCGAACGAAACCAATGGCGGGCTCTCCCATCAAGTTTGGCACCTCCGGCTGGCGCGGCATCATCGCCGACGACTTTACCTTTTCCAACGTGCGCATCGCCGTCGCCGCCATCGCCGAACACGTCCTGAGCCGCAAGCGAACTCCCACTTTGCTGGTGGCTCACGACACGCGTTTCTTTTCCGAGGAGTTCGCGCGCACCGCAGCCGTGGAACTCTCGTCCCGCGGCGTGGAGCCTTTGCTTTGCTTCGTGGCGACGCCCACGCCGGCCGTGGCCTGCGAGATTCGCCGCCGCAAGATCGACGGAGCCATCAATTTCACGGCCAGCCATAATCCGGCGGAGTATCACGGGCTGAAGTTTTCCGCCGCCGATGGCGGCCCGGCTCTGCCCGAAGTGACCCACGACATCGAAGCCCGCGCGGCGCGCCTCTATGCGCGCACGGCCGAGAGAAAAGCCTCGGCTTTCCCTTCTTCGCACGATGCAGCCGCATTCGAGCAGGTGGATGTCGCTCCGCCGTACCTTGCCCAGCTCGCCGAACTCGTGCGCTTCTCCGAATTAAAAACGAAAGCCGCCCCGCGCATCGTCTACGACGCGTTGCACGGCTGCGGCGCCGGCTATCTCGATCGGGCGCTCGCCGAACACGGCGTCTCCGGCTGGGAAACCATTCGCACCCAGCGCGACGTTCTCTTCGAAGGCTCCGGCCCGGACGTCTCCGAGAGCAATCTGAAGCTGCTCTCGGAAACCGTGGTAGCGCAGAAGGCCCCGCATAAATCGAAGATCGGCTTGGCCACCGACGGCGACGCCGACCGCTTCGGCATCGTCGACGCGGACGGCACCTGGATTTCGCCCAACCACATTCTCGGCTTGCTCTACGACTACCTCATCGAAAGCCGCGGCTGGAAGCTGGATGCCGCGCGCAGCGTGGCCACTTCGCATCTGCTCGACGCCGTGGCCGCCACACACGGCCGCAAAGTTCACGAGACGCCGGTCGGGTTCAAATACATCGGCCAGCTGATTCTGAAAGACGCCATCGCGCTGGGAGGCGAAGAAAGCGCCGGCCTCTCCATTCGCGGCCATGTTCCGGAGAAAGACGGCATTCTCGCTTGCTTGCTCGTAGCGGAAATGGTCGCCGCGCGCCAGGCGCCGCTTGACGAACAATTGCGGGCGCTCTTTCGCCGCGTGGGCCGCGAGTATTGGCCGCTGCGCACGAACCTGCATCTGCCGCAGGAGGTCAAGAGTCGCGCCGTGGAGCGGCTCAAGAGCGATTTCTCGGAGTTCCTCGGCCGCCGGGTGGCGCAAGAAGATCGCACCGATGGGCTCAAGCTCATTTTCGACGACGGCTCCTGGATTTTGCTGCGCCTCTCCGGCACCGAGCCGCTGATGCGCGTTTACACCGAAACACCCTCGCAGGCGGAATCCGCGCGGCTGGCCGAAGAGGCTCGCGCCTGGGTCTTTGCCGCCGCAGCCGGAGGATCTAGATAATGAATTCGCCCGCACCTGTTTCGTTTTGGAGCCGCCACGCCCGCACCATTCTCGGCCTAGCCATTTTCCTGGTCGCCATTCACGACGTCTTCGGAAGCCATGGCCTGCTGGCCATGCGCCGCACGCAAAAGCAGATCCAGGATCTGCACGGCGAGATCGACCGGCTGAACAAGGAAAATACGGGTTTGAGCGGCGAAGTGCAGGCGCTGCGCAGCGATCCCAAGGCCGTGGAGCGCATCGCCCGAGAAGAGATGGGTTTGGCCCGCCCCGGCGAGATGATCTTCAAAATCCCGGACAACCCGCAAAACTCCGGCGACTCCGGCAAAAAGCCTTAGTCGATCTTGCTCCGATCAGAATCATGCCGGAACGCCCTCGGCGCGCCGCCAGAAGGCCAGCGAGCGCAGGCCGCGGCCCTTCATGCGATTGCGAATCGTCGCCAGCAAAACCATCGCCGTAGAAATGATTAGAATCCCGACGGTCGCGGAGAGAATGCTCTGCTGCCTCTTCGCCAGAATCGAAAAGCGTCCGTAGACGAATTCGATGTGCACCCAATATACGAATAAAGAGGTGCGCCCCATCTCGATCACGGGACTAAAACCGCCGAAAACCTTGCCCAGCGGTCCCCAGCGGCACCAGGCATAAGCCCCGAGGGTAATCCCCAGGAGCACGCCCGTGCGCATCAGGAAGAAATTCGGGCTGGTATGCCAGAAATCGTAAACGGCGTAGAGCTGCACGCGCCCCGCATCGAGCCATTTGCCCAATACAAAGAGCAGCGCGCCCGCGACGCCCGCTAACGCAAACGCTCCGCCCTCATGAGCGCGCGCCCAGGGCGAGAAGAGCAGGAATCCCACCGCCAGTCCCGCGAACGCGAACGCCACCCACGGAAATATGGGGAAAAGCCAGGGCTGCGGAACGCCCAAGTTGTGCACGCCGTTTATATACGACTCCAGGGGCCACGGCAGCCAGCGCGGCTGGTGCGTGGTCCAGAGCGGCGGCGTGGCCAGCGCGATCGCCGCCGCGATTGCCGCGGCCGAAATCACGTAACGCCTTCGCGGCACGGCGTCCCCGAGGCCAGCTATTTTGCCGGTATCGCCGGTGCGCAGCCCCGCGGCCCAGCACATCAGCCCCATGAGCATGATGGCGATGCCGATGATGTTGAGGATGTCCACGCGCAGCAGGTCGGTCCAAGGAGCGCCGGGCTGCCCCAGCAAGAACTCCTGCACGCGAAACAGCAGCCCGAAGCCGAGGATCTCCGCGCCGCGCCGAATTGCGCCGCGGCCAACATAGGATGCCGTCGCGCCCTTTTGCAGCGCGCGCCCCACCACCAGCGCCAGCGAAATTCCCGAGGAAAAAAGGAAGATGGGCGCCGGCAGCGTTCCGCCCAATTGGGAGAGCTTGAAGAAGTGAGTCTGACGCGCGGGCTCGCCCAGCCACGAGTCGTAGCCGTGGGTCTGGAACATCAAGATGCAGGCAAAGCCGCGAACCCAGTCGAGGAAGGCGAGGCGCTGCTTCGGTTCGGCCACGCTCCGAGCGCGCTTACCGCACCACTCCGGCCAGCGGACTGGACGCGCTGGCATAGAGTTTCTTGGGCATGCGCCCGGCGAGGAACGCTTGCCGGCCCGCTTCCACTGCGTGGCGCATGGCTTCCGCCATCAGCACCGCATCTTGCGCTTCGGCGATCGCCGTATTCATGAGCACGCCATCGGCGCCCAGTTCCATGGCCACCGCGGCGTCGGAAGCGGTGCCCACGCCCGCGTCCACGATCAGCGGCACTTCGGTGATGCGTTCGCGCAGAATGCGCAGATTGGCGTGATTCTGAATGCCCATGCCGGACCCGATGGGCGCGCCCAGCGGCATCACGGCCGCCGCGCCGGCGTCGACGAGCCGCCGCGCCACCACCAGGTCGTCGTTGGTATACGGCAGCACCACGAACCCCTCGCGCACCAGCACCTCGGTGGCTTTCAGCAGCTCCGCCGTATCGGGAAAGAGCGTTTGCTGGTCGCCGATCACTTCCAGCTTCACCCAATTGGAGAGCCCCACTTCGCGGCCCAGCCGCGCCGCGCGGATAGCCTCCTCGGCGTTGTAGCAGCCGGCCGTATTGGGCAGCAGGAAATACTTGTCGCGGTCCACGTAGTCGAGCAGCGACTCCTTGCTGCGGTCGGTCAAGTTCACCCGGCGCACCGCCACCGTCACCATCTCCGCGCCGGAAGCCTCGTGCGCCCGGCGCATCTCCGCGAAGCTGCGATATTTCCCGGTACCAACGATCAGCCGCGAGCCAAACGCGCGGCCGGCAATCACCAATGCATCGTTCATCATCCCGTTCTCCCGCGAGTTATTGTACTGCCGCAATCCTCACTACGCGAAGGCCATGCGAAGTCGGCTAAACGAAGGCCGCTCATTGGCGCGCCGGCGACGGCTGCGCGTACAGCCGCTCGATCTCCTCGCGGTAGCGCTCGTCGATCACGCGCCGCTTGAGCTTCAGGGTGAACGTCAGCTCGCCGCCATCGAACGTGAATTCGCGCTCCAGCAGCGCAAAGCGCTTGATGGTCTCGAACTGCGCCAAGTTCGCGGTCAGGCGCTTGATCTCGCCTTCGATCAGATCGTGCACCCAGGCGCTCGAAACCATCTGCTTCGGTGAAGAGATCGTTACGCCCGATTGCTGTGCCCGCGCCTGCACGGTGGCAAAATTCGGCACGATCAACGCGGCGAGGTACGGCCGCCGGTCGCCCACGACAACCGCGCTCAAGATGTACGGGCTCGACTTGAGCGCATTCTCGATGGGCGCCGGAGCGATCAGCTTTCCGCCGGCGGTCTTGAGCAGTTCCTTCTTGCGATCGGTGATGGTCAGATAACCGTCCGAGTCCAGCCGCCCGATATCGCCGGTGGCCAGCCAGCCGTCCGGCGAAATCGCGGCACGCGTCTCCTCGGGCTTCCGGTAGTAGCCCTGCATCACGCACGGCCCGCGCACCAGCAGTTCGCCATCCTCCGCAATGCGCGTCTCCACGCCGGGAATCGGCCGCCCGACGGTCCCGATGTGGTTCTCGCCCGGCAGATTGGTGGCAATCACCGGCGAACTCTCGGTGAGGCCATAGCCCTGATAGAGCGGCATATCCACGGCGGTAAAGAATTCGGCCAGTTCGGGCGCCAGCGGCGCGCCTCCGGAGATAAATTCGAGCAGCCGCCCGCCCACGCCTTCGCGAAATTTCTTGTACACCAGCCGGTTGGCCACCGCCCATTGCCAGCGCACTCCCAACGAAACCGCCCGCCCGTAAGCCTTCCAGGGCACGGCCTCGCGCGCCACGCGCATGGCCCAATCGAAAATGCCGCGCTGAATTCCCTTGGTCTTGTGGCCGCGCTCGAGAATATTTCCGTAGAGCTTTTCGAAGAACCGCGGCACGGCGGCGCACACCTGCGGCCGCACTTCGAGCAGAGCCTGCGGGACGTCCTCCATCCGCGGCACGTATGCGACCGATACGCCGTTAAAAAGATAGCCGTAGTCCACCAGCCGCTCGTACACGTGCGCCAGCGGCAAAAACGAGAGCGCCACGATCCCGGCTTGCAACCCGAAGCGCTCGAAAGACGCCTGGCTGTTCGAGGTAAAGTTCGCGTGAGAGAGCATCACGCCTTTGGGCTCGCCCGTGGTGCCCGAAGTGTAGATGATGGACGCCAGGCAGTCCGACCCGACGGCCGCGACGCGCCGCCGGTAAGCCTCCACCTCAGCCTCGCCCGCCCCGGCGATCAGTTCTTCGTAAGCGAACTCCGCTATCCCAGAGACCTCCGAGCCGCTCGGGGAAGTCCCCGAACCGCTGCCGGCGAAAATAACTTTTTCGATGCTGGACTTCCAGTCGGCAATCTCTCTCCAGTGCTGGGCCTGCTCCTCGCCGGCGATGAAGATCACCTTGGCTTCCGAATGCCCCAGGATGTAGGCCATGCGGTCTCGCGATTCGCGGAAATAGATGGGCACGACGATCGCGCCCAGCCCTTGAATGGCAAAGTCCGCCACGTGCCACTCGGGGCAGTTCGGCGCGAAGAGAGCCACGCGGTCGCCGCGCGCCACTCCCAGCTTGGCGAGGCGATCGGAAAGCCCCGCGATGCGGCGCAGCATCTCCGCCGCCGTAAAGGCCTGCCATTCGGCGTCCTGCTTAACCATCTGCGCCCGGAGAGAGTTGTACCGATCGATTCCTTGCAGCAGCCGTCCGGGCACGTTGGGATATGGCGCGGTCATGGCGGTCATGGCTTGGCACTCTACAGCAGCCCATCGGCCTCGGCAACCGCCCGAAAAGCCGCCACGGAGGATGTCTCGGCAGCGTGTCTCTGGCGCCCACGGAAAACTGTTCCGCAAGCCTTCGACCCCGGTAACGTTCTGTTCACTTTTGTACAGACGCGCTGCAACTGTTTGAGGAAACTAGGTTTCGCTTTAGGGGAAAAATAAAGCGAAGGGTCCTTCGACCCCGGCACGCTCGGCACGTAATCCACTTAGGGATCGCTCATTGAAATCTCGAGACGCGCAGTCTGCCGTTACAGGCAGTTCATTTGTGAGCCTCTTGCCCGCAAAAAAGATGGTCAGACTCCGGGCGGGCGAAGTGATCTTTTCTCAGGGCGATACTTGCGGCGATGTGAGCTACATCGAGGAAGGCCTAGTGAAGCTCACCACGGTTTCCAAACGGGGGCGCGGGGCCGTGCTGGCGATTCTGGGGCCCGGTGATTTTGCGGGCGAGGAATGCTTGACTGGCGAAGCGGCGCGCCAATCCTCCGCCGTGGCCCTGGTTCCCTGCTCGATTGTCGTGATCAAGCGCAGAACCATGCTACGCCTGATCGAACACGACCGCTCCGCCGCGGCGCAGATCATCGGCTACTTACTCCAGCGCAATCGCCGCATCGAAGAAGCCCTGATCGACCGCGTTTTCAACTCCAGCGAGAAGCGGCTGGCCCGCACTCTGCTCTTGCTCAATGAACACGGCAAGCGCACCAACAGCCCTTACATCCTGGAGCGCATCAGCCAGGACACCCTCGCCGATATGGTGGGTACTACGCGCTCTCGCGTGAACTTCTTCATGAATAAATTTCGCAAGCTGGGCTTCATCCGCTACAACGGCGGGTTGAAGGTTTACGGCTCGCTGCAAAGCGTCCTGCAAGACTGAGCGAAGGCGATCCACGCGCGCGCTTCCGCAGACCGGAGCGTCTCGCCGCGCGGCAAAGGTTGCCCCTAAATCCGCGCCGAAGATTCTGTAGATTCCGAATCGCCATCTCTCGCCCGCCCCGCTCCTAACTGAAACTTCCGCGGCCCGTTGACGGGGCCGTCTCTCCACGGCCTGCTAATCCCCGCTTCGACAATCACTTACGCGTACCCTTGCAAGCTTGCCGAACGTACACATTCGTTCTTATCCGTCCTAAGGTTCCTGCGAAGTTCGATTCCCTCGCGAGCGCAATCTTTGAAGTGAGGGCGGCGCGCACACCAGCCGTGCGAAAAGCCGCCGAAAGGAGGTGAGGCGCGATGGCCACAACCCACCTAGGGCGCCTCCACCACGAACACTCCGAAGACGCTTTTCGAATTCTGTGCCGCGCCGGAAGCCGCACGCATTACCAGCCGGGCCAATCCATTTGCGCTCAGGGCGATCCCTGCAGCGGCGTTCACTACATCGAGGAGGGCCTGGTCAAGCTCACCACGGTCTCCAAGCGAGGACGCCTGGCCGTTCTGGGCTTTCTTTGGAGGGGGGATTTCTTCGGCGAAACTTGCCTGACGGGCCGGGACCGCCATGAAATCGCCGCCGAAGCTCTGGCTCCCTCCTCCGTGATTTTCATCAAATCGCGGGCCATGAAGCGCTTGATCGAGCGCGAGCCCGCCGTCTCCGCCTACTTCGTGAAGCATCTGCTCGAGCGCAACCGCCGCATCGAGCAAGATTTGCTGGACCATATTTTCAACTCCAGCGAACAGCGTCTGGCCCGCGCTCTTCTGTCGCTCGCCAACCACCGAACGGAAGGCAAGATGCCCTCCATTCTTGAAACAATCGATCAAGACACTTTGGCCGCCATCGTGGGCACCACGCGGCCCCGCGTGAACTACTTCATGAACAAGTTTCGCAAAATGGGTTGGATTCAATACGCGGGCCCCGGCGTTACGGTGAATCCGTCGTTGCGGGCGTTTCTGCAGAGCGATTCGCCCGAAGCCCGCTAACGCCGGCCTTCACTCCGCGGACCGCGCGGCTCGCCGATCCGCCACATCGACCGGCCTCGCTGGCCGCTATGGGAAGCGGCTCAGTGAAAGCGGCTCCGTTCCCGGCAAAAGTCGAGGCTTTACCCCGGGATGCTGGCCCGCACCATCGTCCCGCTGTGCGACGTCTCTACCGCCAGCGTCCCGCCGAACTCGGCCAGCCGTTCGCGCATTCCCGCCAGCCCCACTCCCGAAGCCATTCCGGCCGAGAAATTCTCCATCACTCCCGCGGGCAGACCTCGGCCGTTATCCTGAATCGCCAACGCTACCTCATTGCCGCGTCGCGCCAGCCACACGTCCACGGCGCTGGCCTGCGCGTACCGGTGCACGTTCGTGAGGCTCTCCTGCAACACGCGAAACAGCACCAGTTCGGCCTCCTTCGAGGGCAGCCGCAGATCCTCGGGAACATTGGCGTGCACCTTGATTCCGCTGCGCCTCTCGAACTCCTGCAGGTAGTTGCGCGCAGCGGGGGCAAATCCCACCACGTCCAGAAGCGGCGGATGGAGCAAGTGCGAGATGGTCCGCACGTCTCGCGCGGTCGTCCTCACCAGATCGAGGCATTCCACAACTAGAGGCCCCACCCGTCCCGCAGCCTTTGGCCCTGCGGAAATTTGGTCCAGGTTCATCTGCAATGCGGCCAGCGACTGCCCCACGCTATCGTGCAACTCCCTGCCGATCCTGCGTCTCTCCGCATCCTGCAATCCGATGATGCGGGCGCTCAATGCCCGATAAGAGTCCGCGCTTTCGCGGATGTGTTCGGCCGCGAACCGGCTGGAAAGCGCGTCCACGCGCAGCAGGTGCATGTTGGTGATCAGGAGTACAAGGCAGGCGCCCACGGCGAAAGCCAGAACCGCGATATTGCGGCCGAATTCGCGGTCCCAGGCCGCCTGCCGCACCGCCAGAAGTTGGGTCTCCCGGGTATTGATGTCGCCGATCATGCGGCTGATCGTCGCGTCGTCGTCCGTCTCGACCTTGGGCTCAGACGCCGGCAAATGCTGCGGACTTTTCGCCAGGGTCAAAGTGCCGGTCGCCGCTCGAAGTTCCTGAATGTGCTGTTCGGTGATCGGCTCGAGCCGACCCAATAATTCCTGCTGGACCGCATCGTCCCGGGTTAATTGGCGCAGTCGTAGCAGCGACTGCCGTATGGCGTCGGCGGTCGATCGCACCTGATCCTCCGCCACTTCGTTCCCGCCCGCGGCCGCTTCGGCTGCGTATCGGTGCAGCAGTCCGTGGTTCAACTCCAGATTGCCCAGTTCAGACTTAAATTCAATCGTGCTGCCCAACCAGCCCTGGCTCGCCGCCATTCCTTTCAGGGTGGCGTAGCCCGAGACAGCGGTAATCAGAACGAGAGCCGTACCGATGTAAGGCAGGACTTTCCTGAAGCGCGTCGCCGGGTTTAGCAAGCCAGGAGTGACGAGGCCGGGAGTGGCCAGACCCGGCGTGGCGAAGCCGAGTCGAGCGGGGGGCGCGACTGGCGAAGCGACGCCCTGAGAGGCCCCGATACGCGTATCCAGCATCGATCCGTTTGCCTCTCGTACAGCAGCGACGAGTAGGATACCAAAATCGCCATAAACCGATATCCCTTCCGGCGAGTAGAAACAATAGCGAAGGATGGCGCCCACATTCCGGTTGACCGGCCTCCACCCATTCCATTTACCTTCTCGTAAGCCGGCGGCCAACGCTTCGCGCTTTTTTCTCCCGTTCCGTATGGATAGACGCTATGCGACACTCATATAACCTTTTTGGCAAATGCTCCCATCTAAGCGAGCCTGGGGCGAGGGCAGGGCGGGGAGCGGTTCGTCTCCTCAAGAAGGTGTTTCAAGAAAAGTCGTGATAGGCTGCGCCCCGATGGGCGGAGAACTCCAACACATTCTCATTTGCTAATCGCACTGAATCTGAAGGAAGGGGGAACCAGTGGCTACCGCGGCCAAATTCCGAATCGACGTGGCGATTCACGATCTCCTGATGAACTCCAATCCCCAGGGGCCCGCTCCCGCTCTCGTGAAGGGAGCCGTGCTTCCCGAACCTGTGTTCCCGCAACATCCTGAAAAGCTCGCCGATCCCGGTCCGGACACTCCCCCGGAGCGCCGCCAATGGAGTCGCGAGGAGATCGTTCGCAAGATGCGCGGATGGCTGGTACCTTACATTCGCTCGCGCGTGCTTCCCGGCGATTTTCATCCCATCACCGCGTATCTCTTCCTGGAATATAAATGCAACGTCGATTGCTGGTACTGCTGGGCGTTCAACAACAAGGTCAAGGGAATGACCGAAGACGTGGCCCGCCGCTCCATCGATTGGCTGCACGACCACGGCTGCCGCGTCCTGGCCCTCATGGGCGGCGAGCCCTTGTTGCGCCCGCAGTTCGCCCACAAAGTCGTCTACTACGCGGCGAAAAAAGGCTTCTGGATTTATATCGGCACCAATGGCCGCCTGTTGCGCCCCGAAGTGGCCGACCGGCTGGCCGATGCGGGAACCGCTATTTTCAATTTCGCGCTGGACTCCTGGAATTTGCAGCCCAGCCTGCCTAAGGCCGTCGAGCCCGCGCGCGAGAACCTCGAGTATCTTCTCCGCAAGCAGTACGCCTACGGCTACATGGTCTTCTTCAATCTCAATATCTGCCGCAACAATCTGGACGACGTGCGCAAGATCACCGAGTTCGCCCGCGAGCGCCGCGTGGCCACCGATTACCACATCAACGAAACCCCCATGATCGAGCAGGACGATCATTTCCGGCACCTCGCCGAAAATCCCACGTACATCCGCCCCGAGGACTGGCGCGAAGTGGATGCCCTGATCGACTGGATCATCGACCGCAATAAGGCCGGCTATCAGATGGTGAATTCCGTGCGCCGCCTTCAGGAGATGAAGGCTTTCCTGCGCATGGCTTCCGGCGTGGACCTCAGAAAATACGGCTGGAATGGCGACGGCACGGGAACCAACGGCGAAACTTCCAAGATGCTCGCCTCCATGCCCGGCATCGTGCAGGACGACGACGGCGACATGCACTTCAGCGAATGGAGTTGCCGCGCCGGGCAGAACAACGTCATCGTCCGCACCGACGGCACCGTGGCGCCCTGCTTCCCCATGTATGCCGCCACCTACGACTGGGGCAACATCGATAAATTCAATTTCGATGCCAAACAGCTGGATGCAATGAAGAACACCTGCCAGCGCCACTGCTTCTCTACCCTCAACCACAACCTGGCATATTGCTACAACGACGCCCGGGTCATCAAGTGGCTGTGGTCGCAGATGGTCGTGAACCGCTTCCGCGGCGGCCGCACCCTCAGCTTCGAGGATTAACGGGCTGGCATCTTGTAGGCCAGGGCGCCCGCCGCCCTGCGCGAAAGCGCAGGTCGAAACAGGAGTCGGCGGGGCCCTGGGGCCGGTGGCACAGCCACTCCTGGCTGTGCGGGTGCAGAAGCCCGATCCTTGCGCCCTTCGCAAACGTGGGTTCGTTTCGTGAGGAAAGACTTAAACGTAGCGCCGCGGTCTTCAGCGCACCCGACTTTTCCGGATCTCTACTGCGCCTTGGTCGTCGGCAGGCCCGGGTCCACCCAGTTGGTGCCAAAATTGTTGGCGATGTGCACCACCTTCACGTTGGTGAAGCCCATCGAGTGCAGCGCCTCATAGGCGGGCTTGGCATTGGGGCACTTGTCCCACGGGCAGCAGCCGCAATACAAAACGATCAACTGGCCGTGCTGCAACGCTTCCACTCTCTTTCGCAGCAACGCCAGTCCGTCCGCCGTCGACCCAGGCCCCGCGTAATCGGAGCCGGGAATGCGCGCCTGATCGTAGAAGTTCTTGAAGCCCACGTGCAGCACCACCGGCTTCGCACCCTTGGAATCCTGCAATAACTTGGCCAGAGCTTCCGGCTCCATCTGCACGCTCGCCGCAAGCTCCGCCGCCTTTCCGGCGCCGGGAACTGCCGCCGGCGCCGTTTGCGCCGCTGCGCTTTGTGTTTGCCTTCCGAGCGCGAGGACTCCTAAAAACGCGCCCACGGTCAAGAAGGCCGAAACCGCGATGCCTAATCTTCCCCTCTTCGGATTCATGAACTCCTCCTTCGAATGGCGCGTGGTGCTTGCTCCTACGCGCGGACAATCATATATGGCCCTGACAGATATGGCCCCTGACAGCAATCTTTTGTTTCTATCGGCGTCTCTATGGCGCTTCTATGCGCCGGGCGTGCCGATCTGCGGCCGTCCCGGGATCACTCCCGGCTGCATCGCAGGCTGCGTCTCGCGCCTTCGCGGAGCATCCGAACTCGTCGGCGGCGTCGGGAAATTTCCCTGCGGAGGCGCCGCGGGATATTTCTCCCAGGTGTCGATGAACGTGGTCAGGTATGCATTGAACTCGTCGGGATGCTCGCGGTACATGAAGTGGCCGCCATTGGCGATGACGATCATCTGCACTTTCGTGTTCTTCGCCGCGATGATGTCGAAAAGCGCCCTCTGGCCGCGCAGTTGCGCCGTCGGGTCGTCCGGCCCCCAATCGAGCACGTCGTTCTTCCCTGCCACCAGCAACACCGGCATCTGCAGCGTGCCTTCCGCGCGCACCTTGTCCAGCATCTTCCGCTTGAACGCCGGAAAGTCGAAGGACTTCCCCGCGCCCGCGTTCAGCCGTGCCCGCGCCGCTTGCGACTTCGGCAGGTTGGCCATGAACCGGTCCGCGCTCCAATACTCCTCGTCGAACGTGGTCGGCAGCCAGGCCAGCATGGCCACGCGGCATTGCAAGCCTTCGTACTGCGATTGGTCCGGGCACTTGCTCAGGTCCAGCCGGGTCTTGCCGTCCGCCGACGCCGGAGGATTCTCCGGGCCCATGGCCATGATCGTCAGCGTCTTGGCCACCTCCGGATGTTCGATGGCCAGATAAAAGGCAATCGCGCCGCCCGCCGAATGCCCCACCAGATGCACCGGCCCGAGCTTCAGCGCCTGAATGAAGCCGTAGATGAAATCGACGTCGCCCTGATAGGTGTAGTCGTCGTCCTTCAGGGGATTTCCGCTCATCCCGCTGGCCAGCCGGTCCACGGCAAACACGTGGAAGCGCTTCGCAAGGCCCGCGATGTTGCGCGAGAAGACGTTGGCCGTGGACGATCCCGCCGTGAACCCGCCGTGGATCATCACCATCGGCTCGCCCGCGCCCGCTTCGTAGTAGCGCGCCTTGACGCCGTTCACGTCCACATACTTGGAATGCAAGCCGCCGATCTCCGATTGCGGATCGGGCTTCTCTTGCGCCGCCACCCCCATCGCGAGGGCCACAATCGCCGCAGCCACAAACGCCGCTATGCGCAGTCCGAAAATCCGCGAACCATGCTGGGCCATCTGCCTTCCTCCTCCCTCCATCACGGCTCCCTAAGCTGCGTTTATAGCCCCTCCCCCGCTTTCCGGCAACCCTAAAGCGCTGTTCGCTGCCACTTCGGTCAGGACGAGAGCCCCAAACTGATTCGCTTCCAGTGTTTCCTTGCTTCTCCTGTCCTTCTACCGCAGCGGAGAAAACGACGCTGGCAGCGCCAAACTATTCTCCATCTTCACCAGCCATTCCGCCGTCACTGGCGGCCACATCTTGCGCTCCACTGTTTCCGCGCGAATGCGCTGCCGCTCCGCAGCGTCCTGATACGGCCAGATGTGTACCCATTGATGCAGCGGCCCGATATCCGTGTACCAGCAGCCCACCATCGGCGAGACCTTCAGCCGCGCTTCGATCAGCGGCAGCCACGCCTCGATCACCTTGGGAATCGTCCCGGCCTGATAGATGTACTGGCGGATTTCGTACACGTTGCCAAACTTCCCGGTCTTGAAGGGCGGCGAAAACGGCGCCGGCTTCAGAATTTTCGTGTCCTGTTCGACGATCAATTCGGTCGCGTCCGGCCGCCAGCCCATTTTTGCCGCGCGCTCCTGCACGTCCTCGCGCTGGGCCATGTTTTCGTAAGGCCAGAGCTCGATCATGTTGTCGATGTGCCCCACGTCGGTATGAAAATATCCGCCCAGCGGCGATAGCTTCTGCCGCTCCGCCAACCCCTGCGCGAACCGCTCCTCGGCCTTCTTCTGTGTCTGAGGCTTCACCCGCGTCGTGCGCATCTCGACGATCATCTCCGCTCCCTCTCTCCGCTCTGTCTGGAATTTTTGATCTCGCTCTCCGCCCGCGCAGCAGCCTACTTTCCGCCGCGCACTCCTGTCAAATCATCCGGCTGCCGCCCATCGGCCAGCTTCCCATAGGGGCGTTCCCAGGAGCTGTCGCCCGTCACACTGAGGAACTCTCCTGCCGGTGTCCTGCGTCTCCTTGACCTGTGATTCGGCTCACTGCGGCCCGTCCCAATTTGGACCAACGTAGGTCTGGGTAGTGTGGCACGTAAAACCCGAAAAAGGAGGAACGGTCGATGAATAGACACGCACACGCAGTGCGAGCCGGCTGGGGATTCCTGGCGGTCGCGATGTTGTCTTTGGCCCCTGCAATGGCGTCTGCCCGGGTGCCGGATTCCAGGGAATTTTCCGACCACTTGGCGCAAGCCAGAGCGGAAGCCATCGCGTTGCAGCAGAGCGCCGAGGAGATGAATAGTTTTGTGCACTCCCACATGAGCTGGGAAACCGAAACCTCGAAAATCGAGGAGATCAAGGGGCATGTCAACAAGCTGGCGGAGTTTGTCGCCGAGATGAATAACGCGGAAGCGCCTTCACCCTGGCAGCAACAGGCGACTAGCGACGTTACCCCAATGGTAAACGATCTGTCCGCGAATGTGAGCATGGCCATCTATCATCTGAGCGAGAACCAGGATCGCTTCGTATACACTGCGTTTCCCGAGTACGTCGCGGCAAACGCCGCATCGGCAACCGATATAGCGCAGATGCTTTCCGACTACGTCGATTATGGGCAAGCCAAGCAGAAGGCAGAAGACCTTTCACGCGAACTTCAACGAGAGGCATGGGGACGCGGAGAATTTGACCGCTAGCCTCCGGCGAGTTCCTCTGTTGAGCTAGCGTTGAATTGAGAAATGGGGCGTGCTGCATACGCCCCATTTTTCCGCGTCGCTCTCGCTGGTGTTCGCGACATAAACGATCTGCCCCAGGCGATGGTGCATGACCAAAAAAAAAGCGAGTCGCCGAAGCGACTCGCTTTTGAGCCGAAACGATCGCGGTACCGGGCTCAGAAGTGGAACCCCAGTTCCACGGTTTCGGTGCGCGGCGAAACATAGTGCGTGCCGCTGAAGGTGGAGAGGAAGTTGTAGAGCGCTTCTTTGTTCGTCAGATTGACAACCGTAAAGCGCAGGCTCCACTTGTAGTGGTCCCCGTTAAACAAGTTGTCGTGGCCGATGGCGAGGTCGAACAGATTCCGGGGCTGGACGCGCGGAGGATTATGGTCATCGTCTTCGGTTCCCGGTGCCGGTATCTTTACGAGGGTTGACCCAAACTGCGAAGCGGGGCATGGATCCGGAAGAGGAGTGGTGGGAGTCGCGTGAACGCCCCCGCAGAACAGGCCAGCCTCGAACTCCTGGTTGGAGTCCAGAAGAGAGCAGGGCGCACCCGCAAGGAGTGCGGGCCCATTCGCTAATGTGCAATCGAAATTGACGAAGGCCTGACCGCTTGGATCCGTATAGGAATTGGGGCAAGTGTTATTGTCATTGATTCCATAGCACGGCACCGCGCCCGCAACGAGTCCGCTGTCATACCGCCAGTTGAAGCCTAACCAAGGCCCGCGGCTCCAGGGCTGGTATTGAATGTGAGTGGTTTGCTCAAAATTCTCGTCGTGATCGATGCGGAAGACAGAGCCCACGGGACCTGAAGGCGTTGCGCCGGCTCCGCCGATCTGCGGATTGAAAAAACGGGCGGCAACGTGGGACAACACCACGAAAGCCGTGAAACCGTGGTAGTTCGGAACACTGGCGCGCACCGCGAATCCAGGAATCTTGGACCGATCCCATTCGATCGGAAAGGTAATCGGCGTCGTGCCCAGAACGCTAAAGTCATAGGCGTTATGAGTGTACTTCCAGATGTACTCGCCGCTGAGAACAAAGTATTTGCCGAACGCTTGCTGCAATCCGGCGTGGAACTCGTTGCGCCAGCCCGGCTGAAGCACCGCGTTTCCGCCGGAGCATAGCAGAAGCGGCGCCAAAACCGGCGAGTCGCAGCCGATGCTCGAGAGAATCAAATTTTCGTTAAAGGGTGTCTCCATCGTGCGTGCATAGGAGACTCGCAACACGGTATTTGTCGGCTTAAAGTTATAGGCTATACCCAGACGCGGTTCCGCCTGGCGCGCAGTGCTGATGCCGTTGTAAAAATCTCCGCGAAGCCCAAGGTTGAAAGTCCAGTCGCCCTTGGTAATGGCGTCCTGGACATAGAGCGCCAGTTCCTTGACGTCGGTGTGGGTTGCGAAATTGAAGTAAGACCCCGTGCAGGCGTAAGTGCCTCCGCAGGTCAAATCAAAGGGAAGAGAGTCCGTGCAGGGGGAAGCGATGGGTGCGCCAGTATCGTCCAGGCAAGGATTTCCATCTGCGTCCGTCAGGCTTGCCAGATAGCCGGGATCGACAATTGCCAGACGGTCAGTTTCGTGTAGCAGAGTGTGTTCATACGTCACGCCGAATTGAAGGTTGTGAATGCCCTTCACATAGGAAAGATTGGCCCGCCCACCGACGTTTGTGAGGGTGCGGTTCTGAGCAATGGTCTCGCTCTGCTCCGGCGAGAAATCCGCGAACGGGTTCGCGCTGGGATAGTAGGTGTAGAGATCTTGGCGCGCAAAGGCGCCCAGCGTAAACACGGTGTCTGGATTTATGATCCGCGTCCAGGAAGGAGCGATGTCGAATGTGCGGATGTAGGAGCTTTGATCGGTCTGGCCGAGCGGATCGCCAGTAATCGGGTCCAGAAGCCCCGTATTGAGCTGATCGTAAGTGTTGGGAGTCTGAAAACGCGAGCGCGTGTATTGCAGGTTCAACTGAAAAGAGTCGGCATTGGACGGTTTGAAGTCGACACGATCGAAAATATTTTCCTCGTTGCCCTTGTCGTGAAAGGCGGAGTACTCGGGCGGATCAAGGAAGCGGCTCGTGTTCAGGCCATTTGCCGCGATGAAGTTGCCCCATTTTTGACTCCCATAGGCCAGATCAAAGTCCTCGTTGGACGTTCCAAAACTTCCGTATGAGGCGGCCACACTGCCGTGAGCGGGCGTCGCACCCAAGCCCGAACGAGTAGTAACGTCGATAATGAGACTTGTCTTATCGCCATATTGGGCGGGCGGTGCACCTTCGATGACTTCCATCGACTGCACTGCGTCTGATGGAATTTGATTGGAGAATACCTTGCTCTGCTGATCGGTGATGGGCTGGCCATCCAAAGAAAATGAATTTTCCGCGTGATCGCCGAGCCCGTGGAAAAGGCCGTTCGAGTCGGCCACAACTCCGGGTGAGGCAAGGGTGATGAGAGAGCTGATCGAAGAGGATTGGCTTTCGAGTGGCAACTCCTCGAACAAGCCTCGGTCCACATCCGTGTGCTCGGTCGGGGTGACTTCTATAAGGTCCGCGGCACTTTCGGTGACGGTGATGGCGGTGGTAGCCGTGCCCAATTTCAGGCTTATATCGAGAGTGATGGGAACGGTCGAGTGGACGTCGACGTCCTGGGCGAAAGTCTCGAAGCCAGATGCGGTTACCGTCAGATGATAAGGATTGATGGGAATGTTCGGAATCAGAAACTTTCCGTCCGTGCCTGTTTGCACTTCATCGACATGGTGGCTAACTGGGTTTTCGATGCGCACCTTCGCCCCCGGCACGGCCGCCTTGGAAGGATCCGTGACCGTGCCCTCGATCATTCCAGAATTGGCTTGCGCTCCTAATTTGAAAGGCGTAGCAAGAAGCAACACCGCAACGACCGCGCATAAGAATAAAAGCCCACGTACACTACCCCGCTTGAAACGCATGTAGCCTCCTGGATGCTATCGCGGGTGCGAAATGCCCGTATGCGGCGTCGCACTCCGGAAGAGGTGATCGGATTGGGCTAGAAAACCTGCGGGATAGACGGACCAATCCCGCGATCTGGGATCTCTTAACTGGCGGGCGGTGCGCGAGGGGGCGCGTTGGTCAGAGGCGGGGAAGGCTGTTCGCGCTGCGTTTCAGCCAGTTCATGCCGGGCCATGAGCAGCGGAACGGATATCGAAGCAACGACGGAACCGGGCAGGGGCGTCAGGTGAGCAACGTGACAGATCGCGCAAGTGGCCTCGGAACCGGGCGCATCCTGATGCCAGTAGGCAACGCCAAGCGCCAGCACGAGAAGGGCAAACGCAGCGCCGCTTAGGAATGCGAAGTACACCCAGGAACGAGCTTGGGGCTGCCGGCGTCGCGCCGCGAAACGCACTTCGCAAGAGCCGGCGCGAGTTGCAGACGCGGGCGATGTTTTGCGTGAGTAAAATGAAACGCGCATGAATTATCTCAGCCCTCGCACAGAAACAGCCCCGAACTGCCGCACGATTGCGGCACGAATCTCCGGCGGCGTTTTGCCTTGCTGGTGTAACCGCGAGGCAAGGTGTGCTTCGTCCACGCAGATTTTGCAATCCGCCGCTTCCAGAGTTGCGAAGCAATCGAGCAAGCTATGCATCACCGGCCGCTGGCAATAGCAGGGCTGCTGCGCCAGAACTTCGGGGACCTCCCTGGCAATGGCATAGCCTTCCCGTAGTTCCCCGGCTGGAAATTGCAAAGGATCGAGGGTGCGCGGAAACGGCATGGCATCCTCTACCCGCTCGAAATAGGGAGGCACCAGGGGGTCGTCCAGCGTGCTTGGAAAGTGAAAGTAGTAGCGCATGTAGAAAGTCCACCCGAAGAACAGCAATAGCGTCATGGCGCTTAGTCCGATAACAAATCGGCTTTCCTGCAAAGTGGGCCCTACGATTTTGTTTCTCTTGGCCACGCTTGCTCTGCTCCATATTTGCTTTCGCTATAGGCGATGTCCCGGCTGTTCCAGCTGTTCGCGCGCAAGCACGCCCCCGTTTGGGGCCAGAAAGAGAATCGGGTTGCGATCCCCAATCGCCAATATTCCCAGGATCGATGCCGGGCGAATTCATTAGCTCTCCAGCGAGAGAAATGAACTAGAAAGTGGAGAACGGCGCGAACCGAATGGTCCGGAAGTTCGATTTATCGGGAACCAGAAGCGAGGTTAGACTTGAGGTGGGGCGCGGCCTTGAACGGTCAAAAGCTGGACGAACGGGATGCGGATGAAAGCGGCGGAGACAACTAGCCCGATCCGAGCGGGCGCAAAATGCAGTGCGATTGCCGGGGCCGTAATCAGGTGCGTGGCGCTGTGCCCCGCCATGCACATGACGCAGTGAGATTCGTCGGTGTTGCTGGTATCGGCGTGCCCGTGAGCGAGCGCCGCCGTGGAAACGGTCACGAAGGTCAGGCTGACCGTGAGGGTGGCCAGAAAGAGGAAACACTGGCGCGTTAAGCGGCCCATAATCGCCAAGCGGCAATGTTTATGCCCGCAGTTCTCAATGTCAAGCGATTTCGTTCCGGATCGGGGCAAGAAAAGCAGTCGAACTTCCGAGCTGGCGCCTGTTCCCGGAGTATGGCTGTGACCGATATCCGGCGCAGAAGCCCCGGAGTTACAGCTTCCGTTCGCTGGCCTTCGAGGACGCCGACGGCAGCCGCGTAAAGCCCAGGTCCTGGGCGCGCTTCAGCTTCGTGAGATAGATGATCTGCCCCAGGTGATACGCCACGTGCTGGGTCACCTGCGCCGCGGCTTCGTACCCTGTGACGTCGAAGGCCTGGATGCGATACCTTCGCGTCAGGTCCTCCGGCTTCAGCCGCTCCAGCACCGCGCAGGACTCCTTCACCGTTTGCCGGAACCGCTCGCCGAGCGCGCTTCGGGCAATCGGCCCGCGTTCGGAAAACTCCTTGTCCCGCTCGCGAATGTCCTTGGCCCCGCCCAGGCCGGAGACAATCCACTGCCGCATGTTTCCGCAAAGATGCAGCACCAGATTGCCCGCGCTGTTGGACGCCTCGTTCGGCCGCCACCAAATTTCGTCTTCGGAAAGCTTTTCCAGGCAATTGAGAAGCGGTGGCAAGAACTGCTCTTCTAGCCGCGAGCGCCACTGCCGCAGGCAGATGGCGGCGAGCGCGGCGTCCATCCGCCCGCCGTTTTTTGCGCCAGACTTTTCTTTCAGCTTCCCCACCGCCTTACCCTTGGGCTTTTCTTTCGGCAGCGCATTTAACGGCTCTGCGCCTCGCCGTTGCCCTCGCCTTCCGCGTCTTTTTCACGTGTTTTCGCCCCGCTTGACTCTCAACTTCATGATCGGCCCGCTTGCCGGGTCCAACCGCCTGGCCATCGCTCTGAAATTCGCGCCAAAGCATATCCGCATGGCCCGCACGGCGCAACGCCGGGTTCGCCACCCGCGGGCTCGGGCCCTCTAAAGCAAACACAGCAGACAATGGGCAGACACCAAAGTATCCCCCCGCGCATCCGATTAACAGGCTCCCCTACGAGGTTCGGGAGCTTACGTTGCAATCATTCGTTCAGATGGGGTGTACGCCCGATGGCCTGGCTCCGCTCGCGAAAGAGGTCCGAAGCAACTCCTCGAGAAACTCTCATACGCGTCTGCGTCGTAAGCCGCGATCCCGCGCTGACCGAAGAAGTTCACAACGATCTTCTGGTGGGCTTCCTCACGCGCGGCGGCTACGATTTTGAAAGCAATCATCCCGATTTCCAGCAGTATTGCGACGTGCTCTTCGTGGACCTGCGCGCCGCCGGCCTCGAAGCCGACCCGCAGGAAGGCCTGGCCTTCGTCGACGCCGTCCGGCAAAGCGTGTCGCATCCGCCCATCGTTGCCTTGTGCGACGCGGATGGCTATGAATTTGCCCGCGAAGCGATGCTCCACGGCGCCTACGACAACTTGACCGCGCCCCTGAACATGTCCCAGCTCCGCCTGTCCTTGCAGCGCGCCTACGAGCTTCGTTCCAACGAAACCAGGCTGGAATCGTTCCTCTCGCAGCAGACCGCCGAGCGCGATGGCCTGCGCGGCGGCGTTCGCGCTAGAACGCTTCGCCGCAAGAATGAGGCCGCCCCGCGTGCCGCGCGGCCCGCGCCGCTGCCTCCGCGCCACTTGCGTCACCCCGCTCAACGGCCCGCGCCCTCGCTCCTGGCCGCGGGCTTTGTCCTCGGCTGCCTGCTTTTCTTTGCCGGACTTTTTGCCGTGCGCACCGTCCTGGTGGGCATGGGCGACGCGCTCGCCAGCGCCGGCTTCGCGGCCGATTCGACCGGCGCAGCCGCGACGGTTCCGAGCATCTCTGCGACCACGGGCGCGTTCGCTTCGCATGGCGCCCGGCCCGTTGCCAATGCCGCCGGCTTCACGCAACGCGCCTTCGACGACGAATCGAATTCGCTCTCCGGTTACGCGCCGGCGATCGTCCTCGAGCGCGTGGAGCCGCGTTATTCCACTGCTGCCAGCGCGCGCCACCTCCAGGGGACTGTCCGCATTCGCGCCATCATCGGAACCGACGGCTCTCCGCGCGGGCTCGCCCGCGTGAGCGGCGACCCCACGCTCGCGCAGATCGCCATGGACGCAATCTCGCTGTGGCGCTATCAGCCGGCCACGATCGACGGCCAGCCGGTGGAATCCGAGGTCATCATCCCCATCGATTTCCGGCTGCCAAACTGACGTCTCCGCTCGCCAACTGGTGCCGGCGGGAAGCACCTTCGTCGCACCGCGCGGCATCCTATACCTGCGGCCTTGTATTGCTTCCCCGGACTATCCATAATGAATGGAGCGCTTGCGAGGCTTTGCCGCCGTCATGAATAATCGCAGACTTCTCTTGTTAGTCGTCGCACTCGTCGTTGTCAGCGCCTTCGGCGTGGGAACTTCTATCTACGCCCTGCGCCACTCGCGGGCCTCGGCGGAGAACCCGGCGTCGAAATCCAACGTGATTCGCTTCGTCTCCAATCCAGAGCCGGCGCCGCCCTTTGTGCTGCGCGACCTCGACGGCAAGATCGTCTCCACGGAGGATTGGAAGGGCAAGGTGGTCATCCTGAATTTCTGGGCCACCTGGTGTCCGCCCTGCCGCCAGGAGATTCCCGAGTTCATTCGCCTGCAGGCCGCTTACAAGGATAAGCTCCAGATCGTGGGCGCCTCCGAAGATGAGGACCCGCCGCAAAAGGTGCGCGAATTCGTGCAGCAAGAGGGCATGAACTATCCCGTGGTCATGGCCACCAAGGAGCTTGCCGATAATTACGGTGGCGTGCCCGCGTTGCCCACTTCCTTCATCATCGACCAGCAGGGCCGTGTGGTGCAGAAGCATACCGGCCTGTACGAATACGCCGTCTACGAACGCGACGTCCGCGCCCTCGCCGGCATGACAGTCGACGCGCGCATCGAGACCTTCACCGACGAGGGCCAGGTGTTTCTCAAGAACGCCGCCAATGCCACCGAGCTTCCCGACGTCGATCTCTCCGGCCTTACGCCGGCTCAGAAAAAAGACGCGCTGCATCGCCTCAACGCCGAGACCTGCACCTGCGGTTGCAATCTGACCTTGGCGGAATGCCGGGTTAACGACACCGAGTGTCCCGTCAGCAAACCCGCTGCCGCCGAAGTGGTGAAGCGCGTCCGCGCAGGTCTGCCCGAGCCTGCCACGCCGGCACCCGCTCCCTCGTCCTCGCCGCAGCCCGCTAGCCCCAAAACTTAATTCCTGCTGTAATTCTTCTTTTGAACGCGCTATGAGAGTCCTGATCTCTGGAGCGGGAATCGCAGGCCCCACGCTCGCATACTGGCTCGCCCAGTATGGCTTCGAGCCAACCCTCCTCGAATCGGCTCCTGCCTTGCGAACCGGCGGCTACGTCATCGATTTCTGGGGCGCCGGTTTCGACGTTGCCGATCGCATGGGTCTATTGCCGGAGATCCGGCGCAAGGGATACATGGTCCGGGAAGTCGTCGCTGTAAACGAACGCGGAAAGCGCGTGAGCGGCTTTTCCGTCGAGGTCTTCTCCCGCATTACCGGCGGACGCTACACCAGCCTCCCGCGGGGAGACTTGGCCGCCGCCATCTTCGCCAGTATCGATGGCCGCGTGGAAACGATCTTCGGCGATAGCGTTCGTGCCATCGCGCAAACGGAAAAGGCCGTGCGCGTCTCTTTTCAGAGTGGGACGGCCCGCGATTTCGATCTCGTCGTGGGCGCGGACGGACTCCATTCGCGCGTGCGCGAACTGGTTTTTGGCCCCGAGAGCCAATTTGAAAAATACCTCGGGTATAAGGTCGCCGCGTTTGAAGTGCCCGGCTATCGTCCGCGAGACGAACTTGTCTACGTGATGTATACAGAGGTGGGCGGCCAGGTGAGCCGCTTTACCATGCGCGGCGACCGCACCATGTTTCTTCTTATTTTTGCGGATGAGGACCGAGCCGTGCCGGCAGACGTGCAGGCCCAAAAAGCTCGGTTGCGAGATCGTTTCGGAAAAAGCGGCTGGGAGTGTCCACAGATTCTGGACGCGCTCGATTCCGCAGGCGATCTGTATTTCGACCGCGTCAGCCAAATCCGCATGGATCGCCCCGGTCGCATCGACCGCACCGATCGAATCGACCCGCGCCAGGGACCGTGGACGCGAGGCCGTGTAACCCTGGCCGGCGATGCGGCGTTCTGCGTCTCCTTGCTCGCGGGCCAGGGTTCCGCGCTGGCCATGGTCGCCGCCTACATCCTCGCCGGCGAACTCCATCGTGCCAACGGCGATTACCCCAAGGCTTTCGCGCGCTATCAGGACGCGATGGGGCCTTTCGTGCTTGCTAAGCAGGAAGCCGCATTAGGATTCGCGGGCGCGTTTGCGCCCAAGTCAAAGGCCGGACTGTTTCTGCGCGATCAGGTTTTCAAGCTTCTAGCATTCGACTGGGTTGCCAACATCGTCGCCAAACGAGGTCTCCTCGACAATATTGCCCTTCCGGACTATGGCAAGCCGTCTCAATAAGTCAGCTTCAAACCGAATTGAATATGCCGCGGCCCGCCCGATCCCAGAACGGGGTTGCTCGAATCGGGAGTGCTGCACGCGCAACCAAACTGTCCCGTAGCGCCCTTGGATGGGTCCGCGTTGGAAGTTACCGTGGGAACGGCCAAATCGGCGCGGTTGAGAAGATTGAACACCTCGAATCGGAACTGCGCGCCAAACCGCTCCTTCAATTTCCAGTCCTTGGCGATGGAAAAGTCCACATTGTAGTAGTCCGGCCCGGGGAAGATTCCCCGTCCGGCGTTGCCGATGGTGCCGTATGCTGGCGGAGTCAAGATCCCGCCGTTCTGCTCGTAGCAGGCGGAATTGTAGAGTGCGGCAAGCGCCAATTGCTGAAGTTGGGCATTGCCTGCATAAGGCGCCTGCGCCGCGGTGACGCACGCCGCCGGAGGAACGTTCCCGGAATAAGCCGTGCAGCCGGAGAGTTTCCCGAAGCAGGGTATGGGCGTCGGACCCGGTTTGAACGCCGAGGGATCCCCAGAATAATTCCAAGGCTCAATCACGCTTCCAACGATGGACTGGTCGTTGTTCTCACCGGTGCCCAGGAAATCATCCGTCTTGGAGTCGATCGCATACCAAGGCGACCCGCTTTGCAGGGTCACGATAGAACTGAGCGACCATCCTTCAAGCATCTGGCCGGGCGCTTTCATTCCCGGGATGGCATACGTCGGAGAGAAGGTGAATCGATTCCGGATATCGGCGTCGCCGTTTCCATAAATCACGCTGAAGTTTTTCCCGTCCGGCCCGATGGGCTGGGAATGGCTGATGGAGGTCTGCGTATCGAGCGCATGGGCCCAGGTATAGCCGGAAATGAACCTCAGACCATGGTAGCCGCGCGACTGCACGGTGACCTCCATGGCGTTGTAATTGGAAAAGCCGCCGTTTCCCGCCTGGGTGATAAATCCGAGGTAGGGGAAAATGTTCGCGTAGGGCCGCGCCGCCTTCTCGTTCGCCGTGAGTGCCGTCTTGACGGCGGCATTCGCCGAGCAATGGTCGAATGGAGTCGCGTCTGTGGCGCTTGCCAGGCAATAAGCGGACGGGCTCAGCCCTCCGGGAATACCGGCGTTCGGAAGATTCCAGCCGGCGCCGAGCGGGGGCTGATTCAGGTCGCTCCACTGCGTCTCGCGGTAGCCCTTCACGCCTACGTAGGCAACGTCGATGGTCAGGTTGTTCGTGATGGCCCGCTGAACGTCCAAATTCCATTGCGCCGAAAAGGTCGTCTTGTAATTGGGATCGTTCGATCCCGTATCGCAAGTCGTCGTGGCGGTGCAGGTGACGCCGGTGTAGGTCACGCCGTTAATCACTTGCGTGTTGCTGATGGGAAATACCGGTCCAGCCAGGTTCCAGTTGAATTGTGCCGGACTGGTGAAGCTCAGGCGGTCCGGGCTATGGGCATTAATCTGTGTGCCGCTGGTGTTAATTTTCAGACTCGGGAAGTTCGCGCCAAAGGGAGTGTTGCTGATCCAGTGCTCCAATATGTCGGGATTTCCTAATAGCCCAGCGCCCACGCGAACCACTGTCCTGCCGTTACCCTGCACGTCCCACGCCGCGCCCAGCCGCGGATAGAAGTTGAACTTATTCCCTGTGTAAAAGGCCGAAATCGGCTCGCCGGGACCAACCTGCTGAATCGCTGGTGTCGTCAGCGGGTTGACGTTGGGATTGAAATTGCCGACGTAATTATTCTGCTCCGTCAGCGGGCTCGCGTATTCATAACGCAACCCCAAGTTGATGGTAAGCTTCGAGGTCAGCCGCCAATCGTCCTGCACGAAAGCTCCATACCACACACCCTTGGCATTAAACGCCGGATTTCCAGCCTGGATATTTCCGTTATTTACGGAGCCTTGAAGGAACGTCGTCAAAGAAGTGAAGTTGATAACGCCCTGCGAGAAATCGGCCGTGTCGCCGATAAACACAAGATCGGTGTAATCGAAGCCAAACTTGAAGGCGTGCTTGCCCCGCAAATAGGAAACCGCGTCCACTAAATTGATGTCGCCTTCTTTTGGCCCCCGGCGAGCCGATCGCATGTCGGCACCGAGGTAACCGGTGAAGCTGCTGAACGTTATTTTTGGCAAACCGCCAATCCTGTCGATGCTCGCCGAGCTTACCGAGGGATCCTGGCCGGTATTCAGGCCATAACCGGTCGGCCAGGGAGCGGCTACCGGCGTAAGATAATCCCCATGCCGCGTCTGCTCGTCGCCTAAAACCTCGCCTAGGCTTACGGTGTTTACCAGGCTGGAGGTCGGAGTCCAGGTCCAGGACCCACTGTACAGCCAAACCTTCTGTGGAACTTGATACACCCACTCCGGCAACAGCGCGCCTGGAGGTCCTTCACCGCTCGGTCCGCTTTGGAACGATTCCGATCGATAGTACGTGCCGCTTACGTGATGCCGCGAGTTGATGACGTAATCCCCCTTGAATATCCCGTTATCGAGCGGCTGGTTATTGAGAATTCCGGGCGCAAAATTTCCGCTCGTACTTGTATTGGTGGTGAACGGAAACAGATTCTCAAAGGTGGGAGAAGCGGCGGATACGCTGCAAGGAGCCGGATCGCCCGTTTGCCAGTGGTTGAGGCCGGCCAATTGGGCGCTCAGAGGATTCACCCCGCCTGGCAGAGCTTTGACGGCGTTGCACGCATCCACCATGCTGAAGGCGGTGTTGCCCGCTGGACTCCCGGGAGTGGCCATGGACACGTCTGCCGGAATGGTGACCAAGTCCACGTCGCCCACCGTCGACCGCAAGCCCTCGTAGTTCGCAAACCAGAAGATCTTGTCCTTGATGACGCGTCCCCCCGCCGAAGCGCCAAATTGCTCGAGCGTTGCCGGAGTTACGCTATGGGTGAAAAAATTCGACGCATCTGTCGCTTCGGCATTGCGTCCAAACGCGTAGGCCGTGCCATGCAAACTATTCGTCCCCGATTTGATACCGACGGATATGACCGAGCCTTCTCTCCAGCCATATTCCGCCTTGGGATCCTGCTGAATGCTGAACTCCTGAATGGAATCGATCGGCAGCAGCGAGCTGGAATCTCCGCCGCGGTAGCCGCCATTCAGCCTCATCACTCCGGTCGTCGAAGTCAGCGCCGTCACACCGTCGACCACCAGCAGATCGAAGCCTCCGCGGCGTCCGTGGGTAAAATTCGTGCCTGAGCTGGCCCCAATTGCGCTTGTGATTCCCGGACGGAGTTGCATGAGCCGCCCGAAATTCCGGCCATTCAGAGGCAGCGCATTGATCGCCTGATTGTTGACGGTTCCGCCCAACGTCGCATCGGTCGTGTCAATGGCGGGCAGTTCCCCGGTAACGGTGATGGTCTGTGTCTGCTCGCCGGGCTGCAGCGTAAGGTCCACGCGAACGCTCTGCCCTACCTCCACCAGCACGCCGCTATGTTCGACCACGCGAAAACCATTCGCCTGAGCGCGAACGGTATATGTGCCGGGCGTGAGGTTCGGAGCCACGTATTGTCCGGCATTATCCGCGGCCAACGTTCGCGTCACGCCGCGAGCCACGTCAATAATGGTGACGCTGGCGCCGGCAACGGCGCCGCCGCTCTGGTCGAATACTCCTCCCTGAATTGCTCCCTGATTGGCTTGCGAAAAAAGCGGAACGGAAAGGAGTGATAACAATCCCAACGTTCCGATGAACCACAGTCCCCGAATGAGATTGGCACACACGGATCCCCGGAAGGGCACTATCGAGGTCTTCAAGGAGAACCTCCTTAATCCACACTAAATATGGGGTTGCGTTGGCAGCGTGATAGCACAAGACCGAGGCGAGCGTCAAACTAATTCCGGAATATACGGCAGACCCTGGCGCGGCTGCGCGGGCTCGACGACACAAGTCGTACGCGAGGGTTGCGCCGTGAAAGCATCGCGCGAACAAAAGAAGGGCGGGTTCCGAAGACCCGGTGGGCATCGCCGGGCCTTCGGAATGGGGGGTGAGTAGGGAAAGTTTGGGGTAGGGCCCTGGTTCCTTTAACGCAGTCCTAAACCGTTCTGCCGCGGGAAGCGTGGCCGATCAGGGTCACGATAAAGAGCACCAGGAAAACGAAGAACAAAATCTTGGCGATACCCGCCGCAGCCGAAGCAATCACGCCAAAGCCCAACAGTCCGGCGATCACGGCGATAATGAAGAACACCAGCGCGTAGTAAAGCATTTGTCTTCCTCCTCGGCTGCTCCAGGAACTCTCAGGCACCATTGCTCGTTCCGAGCCGCCATTCTCTGGGGACATCGAAAGCCGCGGCCGGACACTCCGGAATTTCCCGGGCCCGACTTTCCCGGACTCAAACCGTCCCGATCCCGCAGTTTCCGCTGTGAGCGGAAGACGGAACAGTGGGACTTTTGGGCCCCGGAACCTCGGTCTGCCCGGCCGCAGGCAGTTGTCCGGCCGGAACCTGCTGCCCGACCGGAAGCAGTTGGTTCATCGTTGACCTTGATGAGCAATACGCATTTCCACACTCACCTTAGCCCCGCGGGCAGGATCGGTGCCATACGCCGAACGTGGTAACCGCGTGAGGACGGGGCCCCATGGTCTTTCTGTTGAAGGGGTTAAACTTGGAGCGACTCTAAGGAAACTGGCCTGTCAAAGTGGGATCATCTGGACGTCAAGGCACAGGATTATTTGAACGAGTCGTGCGCGCGGGACCAGCCTAAATCGCCAATCTGGATCGTCAGCTTAGATCGAGACTAGATCGCGACGGGTTGAGGTTGCGCTGAGGGTTTTCTGCGCTTGCTGGCATAGAGCTCGGCGTCGGCCCGAAGCAGCAGCTCCTTCGCCGATTCTCCCTGCACCGAAGCGGCCCAGCCCGACGAAAAAGCGATCGGCAAGGCCCCCTGATTGTCCACCTCAGCGTGAATTCCTTGCAGCCGCTTCAGAACGTGCTGCACGTTCTCCGGCTTGCATTCCGGCAGCACCACCAGAAATTCGTCTCCGCCGTAACGCGCCGCGGCGTCCGAGCCGCGCGTGGCTTTGCTCAGCCTTTCCGCAAACACTTTCAGCAAAGCATCTCCGGCCGCGTGGCCGTAGGTGTCGTTCACCTGCTTGAATTCATCCAGGTCAAAAAGGATCACGGCCAGCGGCCGCCCGTGGCGTTTCGAGCGTGCGATTTCGCTTTCCAGGCGCTGCTCGATATAGCGGCGATTAAAAAGGCCGGTGAGCGGGTCGAGAAGGGCCATTTTGTAGACCTCCTGCGCCAGCTCCTCCACCTTGTCCACCGCGCACACCTGATCGGTGAGCTGCCGGCGAATGCGGGTGATCTGCAGTTGCTGATAAATGAGGTACACATTGAAGATCAGCACCAACCCCACCAGCCCGCGCACAGCCTGATTCACGAAGAACGAATAGAACCTGTCCGCCCCCGAAAGCAACGCCGGAAACGCAAAGGAAGCCACCGCGACCAGCAAAAGCATGGTGACCATCATCGCGTAGGACCATAGCCACCATTCGCGCCGGTCCATCCGGCGCATGGTCATCTGAATATCGTTCCGGGAATCGTTGGTGAGCTCTAGAACCGTGCTCTGCTTGTCCATAGCCCCTGGCGACGCGTTTCAGAAAAGCGCGCGTCGATCCGGCCGTCGTTGTGCCCGCGGGAGCACGGCGGCCCGGGAAGCTGATCCAGCCACGCAGGTACCATTCTCCCAGTGGCCTCCGGCAAGGCCATAGTACTCGGGCTCTACCATGCTCGATCAGTTATTGCCGATTAGCCGCCCAGGGCGGCGCAGACGCGGACGAGAGAATAAAGGGACGAGGTCCGTGGGCGAGGGGACGGTCCGATCTTGGAGGTGCGCACACACACACAAACTACAGGGGAATCTCGTGCGGCAGGAACGTTGCGAAGAAGCTTTGTCTGCGCGCGGCTGCCTATGCGGCCTTGACGCGTTTCCTGCGTGTAATGCTCACAACCGTCGCCGGCGCTGGGTGCCTTTTGGCATAAAGCGCGGCGCGGCGCAGCAAGCGCTCGAATTCCTGATCCTTGGAGGAAGTCCTGCGCCTGGGGACCTTGCGCTGGGCTGTCATGACAAACCTCACTGGAAGTTTTGGGCCGATGCAGGGGGTTAAGGTAGAAACCCTACGCCCTCGGCAGGTACAACCCTGGGGGTAGGGGCGCAAATTACTCACTTTGCCCTTTATTGTCAATAACTTTAATATGAAAACCTGAACCCTGACGGACAGGCCGTCTGGGCGGACTTCAACTCTGTACTTTAATAGAACTACTGTATACGTATTAGTTTTCCTACATTTTCCACAGGATTGACGGATTTCCACAGCTCCGGTTTCAATGAATCGTTGCTTTTCCTTCGCACTCAAAAAATGATTGCTGCCACAAAATGCCGGAGCGTGCCATGACCGTGCGCCTTTCCCAGCAGCTCGAGGATGTTCAGGCCGAGCTTTCCCGCAAGCTCTCTGAAGCCGAACGCATCGGAGATTGTCTGATAGAGTTGGGCACTCGGCTCCAGCAGGAACCCTGGAAGTGGTCGATCGACTGGATCGAGGATGCCTTTCCCGTGCCGAACTCCATTAGCCCGGTCGAACGGGAGATCGTCGCGGCGCTGGACCGCAATCGCCTCGAATGGCTGCTCGAAGACATCCGCATCTTGAAGCGGCGCGAAACCGAATTGAAGAGACTCGCCGTCGCTTGACGCTACTGCCCGACTGCCTCAGTCATCACTCGCTAGTCTGCAAGACGCGAACGTCCGCGTTATCACTTAGTTCAGTCATTCCGCCCTCAATATAGGATTCGCCTGACCTGTCCGTCTGTACCGTTATGGAGCATTCATCGTTTCGCAATACTGACGTGCGGCTAATGAAGCCTTGGTTTCAAGGCCTCGGATCAGTCCCTGAACGGGCCGAATAGGCATTTTGTCATATCGGGCTGGTTAGAGGTTCGTTCCCACTCATCGGAGGTGAACCGATCCGGAATTTGTCCCGGAACGATCCGGGTAGATGTAGCTGTCGTGGACAGCGCAGCGCAGTCTGAACACCCGGTAATTTCGACAACGAAGAGCCCGGCCGTATGTCCTTTGTTTGCAACGCGCTATTAACGGTTCTGTGGCACGGGAGCTGCATAAGTACTTGTGTACCGTGTTGAAACAACGATCTGGTCCTCATACTAAAGGAGATGAAAGATGAAGCTCAAGCTAGTTGCAGGTTTAACGATTCTCGGTCTCGCTACTCTCGTGAGCAGCCCAGTTTTTGCTGCCACAACCGCTTCCGGCACGGTTGCTGTGACGGCGACGGTTGCCAGTTCTGTGAGCCTAACCTTTGTGACTGACCCGGCCGGCATCACGCTAGGCGGAACCGGTACGTCAGCCGCCACGGTTGCGTTTGGAAACGTGCAAGCTTATGGCGGAGTCGTTCCGGCAAACGTCACGAAAACAGTCAACGGCACGACGAACTGGACGCTGAGCACGCCGTTCGATGTGGTCGTTGCGGTTGCGAACCAGGTTAGCTCCAATTACACGCTGACGGCACAACTGAACACAGCCGATGCCACGGACACGTGGAAGATCGGGGCCTCGACGATCACGAGTGCCTCTGCTACGACCCTGACCGCCACGGGAGCTTATGGCACCACGGCATACACCCTGGGCCTGACGATTCCCTTTACCAAGGCGGCCGGCGCCATCACCAACACGCTTAACTTCGTCGCCACCGCGAACTAGTTGAGCTAGGTGAACTAGGTGAAGCCATGAAAGAACAGTTGCGTCAAAACAGAATCGGTCACGACGCAACTGTTCTTTTGTCGTCGTCGCACCAAATGCTCAAGCACTTCTGGATCATCGTCATGCTCCTCACCCTCGCCATCCTCTCCGTAGAATCCGCAAGCGCGGCATCCCTTACGCTGATTTTCAGGTCTGATGCAACCGGGATCTCGTTGGGCGGCACCGGAACCTCCGCGGCGACCATGAACTTCGGCAACGTTCGAGCATACGGAGGCGTTGTTCCGGCGGGCGTAACGAAGTCCATAAATGGCACCACCAGTTGGACTCTGAGCACGCCTATCGATGTGAAGGTGACTAAAAGTGGATTAGGAACCAGCGCGAATTATACGATGACCGCCCAGCTGCAAACGTCGGGCCTCACCTACACCTGGAAACTCGGGCCGGCAACGCTGACCAGCGCCTTTCCCGCTACGGTTACCGCAGCAGGCGTCTATAGCGCCAGGACCGCTTACACATTCAGCTTGACGATACCTTTTTCCGCGGCGGCGGGAACGGTGAACAACACGTTGGACATAATTGTCACGGCGAATTGAGCACAAAGATGAAGACGAATAACATCAATTTCACGACATCGCATCTTCGAGCCGCCGTAGGCTCGATCCGGCAAACCTGGCTCGGTGTGCTCTTGGCCGTGGCCGCTCTTGCCGTGACGATGGCGGCCCCGCCCGCGCTCTTCGCCGCTGGACAGACCGGCACGGGACAGCAACTGGATGCGCCTCCCGCGGAGCCCGCTCCTTCTCTCACGATCTCTCCCGGGGTCATCATGGTGCAGGCGCAGCCGGGGCAAGGCACCACGCAGGATGTTTCCATCTCCAACCTCACTCCCGTGGAATTCAAATTCGACCTGGAAGCGATGGACGTGGCCGTGCGCGATGGCAAGCGAGTGTTCGTGCCCGCGGGGGAGATGCCGGGAAGCATTGCCCGAACCGCCGTTTTTTCGCCCGCTTCCGTCGTCGTCCCGCCGGGAAGCTCGGCCACGGTGCACGTTACTGTAACCATTCCGGAAAATCCGGCCATGCGCGCCATCGTCGCGGTATTTCGCAGCAATACCAAAGTGCAGTCGCCCAACGGCTTTGCCATGACCGCCTCGCTAGGCGCCCTGATGACCTTTACCTTGTCCAAGACGCTCCAGATCGAAGGTTCCCCGCTCCATTTCGACGGCGTCTCCCAAGGCAGCAACCTGGTGGTATCCGAATCGGTGACCAACACCGGCAACGAGCCCGTCATCCCCAACGGCGTTGTCGCTATCCTCAATTCCACCGGCAAGTTGGTAGGTAAAGTTCCGGTGGAAGCCATGAGACTGCTCCCGGGAGAACGGTTGGAGTTCAAGGCGGAATATCCCTCTGCTCTGCAATCGGGAAAATACCGCGCACTGATGACCCTAGAGCACGACGGCACTGTGCTTACGACCTCCTCCGCCTTTGAGATCCCATGAGATGGTTAGCGTTGATCGTTTTTCTGACGGCTCCGGCCTATGGCCAGTCGTCTGCGGATCAACGCCCAAATCAAAGCGAAGACCAGAACAAAGACCAGCGCCCCGTATCCGTGAGTGTAACCACTGCCGAACCGCAGCCGCCTCCGGTAACGGCGCCTTCCAACACCTGGTCGTCCAGTGGGACCGCGGCGATCTCTCTCAAAGCCGGCCAAACAATTGAATTAGCTGCGGCCGATGCCACGGCCGCCTATCCCATCGATCCTCTGTTCGTCGAGGTCACTCTGGGCGAGGGCTTTGCCCAGGTTGTGGGCAAATTTGCCGGGCACACCGAAATCATTTTCGTCACCAACGCCGGCGTCAGAAACCTTCCGATCGATGTAACTCCAGCCGCTCCCATTTACCCTCCGGGTTTCGTTATGCCACAGCCTGCGGCGGAGGGCCCCGTGGTCGGAAGCTATGAGTTCCGCTACCTCTCGGAACAACCTCAAATTCAAAACATCCTGGATATCACCACCACGCAGGGTCCCGACCGCTCCACCCAGCTGCATGTGCTGGTGAGCGACTTGCTCGCCCCACAGCCTGGCGAAGCGCACTTGTTCCTGCCGTCCGCTTTTTACGACGTGAAGAGTCCGCGCTGGGAATTTACAGCCCTCGATCAAACGGTCACGAATTCGCCCCTCACCGTGGACGGGGCTGTCCTGCGAGGAGTGCATTTCAAATCCGACCGCTGGCTATTCCACGCGGGTTACGCATCGCTCGCCACCTTCGACGGGTTCATTTTCCCGGTTCAGCCCGAGGAGGTTGTGGGCGCGGGCTACGTCCTGCCGTTGAGCTCCTATTCACGGCTCACTGCCAATGCCTATTATTTTTTCGCCTCGGACCAAACCGACACCACCGCTCGTCCTGGCGCCGTCCCATCGCTGGTTTATGAATACAAGCGAGCGTCGGGGGGATTCCCGCTCCAGCGCGAGGGCGATTTGGACCTGCTGGCGGAGCTGGCGGCGGGCAATGGCCTGGGCAGCGCGCTTCGATTGCGGTACTCGACATCGCGCAATGATTTCACCGTCGATTTTCGCGACAAGCCTGGTTCCTTCCATTCCTTGAGCTTCGATAATGTTCCGGGGTTGCAGTCCGAGGTGGTGTGGAACCGACAGTTCAGCCCGGCCTTATTCAACAGCGTGAATTTCGACGACAACCGCTTGCTGTTGCCGGAGAGCCTGCAAAACAATCTCACCTCCGCTGACAATCTGCACGCCATACTCTCGAAACACTGGTCCGCGGGCACGGGCGCTGTCTATGCCTCCTTCAGCCAGACTGGAGCCGCAGGGGCCTACTCGCTTGGCTCCATCGCTCTGCCGCAAAACATCAATTTCGATCTGCCCCACTTTGGAGCCGGTTTTCAGTATCAATACACCAAAAATTCCCAAGGCGTTTCCGCGGGTCAGGACTTTCGACCCAGTGTTCGCGCCAGCTTCGGCAACTTCTCGGCATCGGCTTATGTGGAGAAACAAACTCAGGCCACCACCGTGGAGTCGATCTTTTCGGCCAATCCGACCCTGCAGGCTGAATTGGATGCGCTTGGCCTCACGCTATCCACGCCGGAACAGCTCCAATCCCTGCTCCAGGATACGAACGTTCTCCAGGCCCTGGGCCTCTCTTCCGGCTCCGAACTCAACCTGGTGCCTTCACAAAATCAAATCGGCGGCAATCTGAATTGGAACTTCCGGGGAACTGGGAATCAGCAGTTAAACGTGGGCGCCGTTTACACCGAGGACAAGTCCTTGCTCACCACCTCCCAAAACTGGAACCTGAATGGGACTTACATGCGGCAACTTGGCCGCGACTACAATCTCTCGGTTTCCGCTTCTCTGCTGCGCCTTACCGTGGACGGCCAGCAGCAACAATATCCCGTCTTGCAAATCGGCCTGCGCCGCGGCTTCTCTTCTTTGCCTTCGTTTCTTTCCAGTCACAAGTTCGGAACCATCAGCGGCACCGTCTTCCAGGACGACGAGGGGCGCGGCGCATTTCGCAAGGGGCTGCCCCCGCTCGCCGGCGTGGAAGTCGTTCTCGACGGCTCCCAGCGCGCCACCACGGATGCCAACGGGTTCTACTCGTTTCCGCACGTTGCCGTCGGCGGCCACTTTATCGAATTTAATTTTCAGTCCACGAAGCCTTTCTGGTTTACGGGGCCCTCCAAGAGAAATGCGACGATCAACATACCGGCCAATCTCGGCATCCGCTTCGCATCCGCTGAACTGATCGGCTACCTGAAAAACGACGCCGATGCCGGCCTTGAAGGCGCACGGATCGTTATCACCGGGACAAACCAGCGGCTCGAGGTCCACTCAGATGCCCAGGGCAGATTCTCCGTTCCCGCACTCGGCGCGGGAGACTATCAGGTCAGCGTGGATCCCGACAGCCTCCCGGAGGGCTATTTCCTGGAAGATCTGAAGCCGCAAGAGATCAGCCTCGCCGACGGAGTCCCCAGCCGACTGGATTTTCGCGTACGGGCGCTGCGGTCCTTAACCGGCCACGTGACCGTGTACAACACGAAGATGGGACAATACGTGCCGGCCGCGGGAGTTGCCGTGGAACTTCGGGGACTCTCGCGACAAACCACGACCAGTGCAGCGGGCACGTTCCTGTTTCAGGATTTACCCTCGGGAAATTTCACCGTGGTATTGGCCTGGGATGGGACCGAAGTGATTCAACAAGTGATCTTGCCGGCCGAGCCCAGCAGCACGAAACTGGAGATCAAGCTGCCGCCTCCGAAGAATCTGGTTGTGATCGACCAGCAGAAATGAAACGAAGAAAAATGAGGCGGGAAGAAGTGAAGAACGGGTTCACACGCAAGCACCCTGCAAATTCCGGCGTGTGACGGCGCGGACTTCAACGGCAGACTTCAGCGGGAGAAGGGATACGTCAGCCAGCCAATTCCGATGGCCACTACCAGGAAGGCTAAAAACGCCCAGATGGCATAGCGAATGCGCTCGTCCGTCGTCTCCTTGGAGAGAAACGCGAAGGCCAGGGAGACGCACAGCGCAAAAATAACCATGCTTTGAAAGTGAGTCAAAATCATCGCGCTGCTTGCCCCTCCTCCCTCGATCCAAACCCGATCTGCAAAACTTCCAGGACGCAGAGGAAATTCAAAACGCCGGCTGTGGCAAAGAGCCTGGTGCCGTAATCCCCAGCGGCGATGCCCACGTTAGGGCCGGCCGGGTTGATGGCGCCCGCCAGGAAGTAGAAGATTCCATTTCCGATGTCGGCAAAGAAACCGAGCATGTCAAAAGCGTCGGCGCCGTTGGAGGTGAAAACATTGCCTCGCATGCGCAAGCCGACGACCGCCAGGACCGCCACGGCGAAGAAGTACACCACGGCCTTGCCCCACTTGCCCAGCAGGGCCTGGCCCAGTCCGGGCACGAACCATCCGGCGACGGCGGCAACCAGCGCCAGCGCCGGATTGATGGGATGTTTCTGCGTTTCAGCCATTTTATTTCGCCAGCAGAGGAAGAATCTCCTTCTGCACCGCTCCCGTAACCCGCGCTTCCCTTCCCTCAGTATAGACGTCTACTTCGCTGCGAATTCCAAACTCCTTCAGATAAATCCCCGGCTCGATGGAAAAGCAGGTGTGCGGCAGAATCGTGCGCGAGTCGTGCGTTTCCAGGCCATCCATATTGGCCCCATTGCCGTGAACTTCCTGGCCGATGCTGTGGCCGGTGCGATGCACAAAATTCTTGGCGTAGCCCGCATCGGCGATGATGCGCCGGGCGACGGCATCCACTTGCCATCCTTTGATCTTCCGGCCCTTCTTGACCGACTCTTGCACGAAGGCAATCGCGCCGTCGCGCGCGGCGCGGACGATCTCGAAGACCGCGCGATACTGGCGCGGAACCTCCGCGCCCAGATAACCGACCCAGGTGATGTCGTAATAGACGCTGGCGGGCCGCTGCAACTTTCCCCACACGTCCAGCAAGAGCAGATCGCCTTCGCGAATCGGCGATGAACTCGCCGCAGTAGGCTCGTAGTGCGGGTTACCGCTATGCGGACCGACGGCCACGATGGGCGGCTCATCGGAAATGACGGAGCTCTCCCGGAACTTGGCGAGAATCCACTGCTGCAAGTCATACTCCGTAAGATTGGCTTTCGCCCGAACTTGCGCGGCGGCGTGCTCGAAGGCTTCGCGCACGATGCGATCGATGGCCCGTCCGGCTTCCAAATGGGACTCGAATTGCTCCGTGGTCCAGGAGGCCTCGAATTGCTGCACCAGATCGGCCGAACTCACCACCGAGCAGCCGCTCGCGCGCACCATCTCCACCGTGCCGGCATCGACCATGGAAACATAAGGAATGGCGTTGCGCGGCGAATATTGCATGGCGACTTTGCGCGCGCGCCCGATGAGGCGCGGAAGATTCTTGTTCAGTTCGTCCAGGCTGGAGTAGACCAGCGTCTGACCGGGCAAAGTATCGAGCGCGCCGGATTCGATGCGATGCACCAGCTTGCGCGGAGTCCCTCGGCTGGGAATGAGGTAAAACCAGCGGCGCGTGCCCATGCCCCCGTTCAGACCCAAGACGCGAGCGGCGATGGGATCGCGATGATGAAAATCGTAGAAGAGCCATCCGTCCAGGCCGGCGGATCGCAACTCTTTCTGAATGTTCCCGATTGATGGCATTCCGTTTCGATTGCGGCCGATTTTGCGGGCGGCGTCTCCGGAAGGCGCGAGATTACGTTCGAGCTTTTCGCGCTGCGGAAAAAGATGCCATGGCGCGAACCTGGTCCGCCCTTGCTCCCTGAACTTCCACGCGCTTCAGGCGGGCCCTCTGGCCCGAAGCGATTCTAACAGCGGCCACCGGCACATTCAAACGCTCGGCCAAGAGGCGCTTTAGAGCTTCGTTGGCGCGGTCATCGACGGGAGGAGCATGCAGCCGAACGCGCAGAGCGCCTTGCCACTCGCCATCGATCTCATCGCGGCTGGCTCGCGGCTGCACGCGAACGAGAAAACTCACTCCGCTCCGGCCTTCGCGCACCTCGATCAATGGGCGATCATCGGGGCGCCGGCCGAGTGCCGAAAAGAGCGGTTCCCACCCGAATCTGCGTGGCGCCCTCTTCGATGGCCACGTCGAAATCGCGCGACATGCCCATGGAGAGCTCCGGCAAAGGCCAATCGAGGTCCTCGGAAATTCGATCGCGCATCTCCCGCAACTGCCGGAAGACGGGACGAACCGACTGCACGTCCGACTTCAGTTCCGGAACGGTCATCAGACCGCGCAATTCCAGCCGCGGCATCAGGAGCACGCCTTCGGCCAGGCGCGGGAGGTCGGCTGGATCGCATCCCGTTTTGGTGGTGGTGGGATCGAGCCGCACCTCAAGGAGCACTGGCAAACGCCGCCCGTCTCCGGCGGCCTTATTGAGTTTTTCGGCCAGCGGCAGACTATCGAGCGAATCGATGGTGTGAAACAGGAGAATCGCGCGCGCCGCCTTGTTGCGCTGCAAATGCCCGACCAGATGCCACGTCGCGCCCAGGCCTTCGACAACGGGCGCCTTGGACTCCCACTCCTGCACACGACTTTCGCCGAAGTGCCGAACGCCCAGATCGAAGGCTTCGCGGATGCGTTCGGCGGGAAAGGTCTTCGAGACGCCGACGATGGTGACATCGGAGGCCTTGCGTCCTGACCGCGACGCTGCGACCTCCACGCGTTCCTGAATGGCCGCAAGATTCTCGGCGACGGTGCTAGGCGCATCCATGGCGCAAATTCTAGCAGAGTTGGCCTCCTGGCCGCGAAGGGAGGGCGGGCTGGGAGAGAAGGCTGCCGCGCTAAAGGCCGGGGCGCCACGTTTGAGCCCAGACCGGTCGCGGGTTGTTTGGCAGGGAAGGTGCGCCACTGACTTTGTTGAGCGCGAAAGCTCATCCTGTTGGTGGACTTTCGCGCGAAGACCCCCTACCCCCCGGTTTTTTGTAAACGTTGTCATTCTATGGCACTTAAACGGACGGGTTGGAAAACATTGTCATTCCATTGGACTTAGAGAATGCTACGTCTCGCCCTTGTCGGATTCGCTCCCCGCCAGCCTGTTACGCCATTACAAGGATAAGACTCCGCCGGACTGCTTCATTCGTGGCGGACAGGCCCGCGCATTACCCAACGCGTACATCTATTTTACTCCTGCGGGGCAAGAGCCCCAGGGCCGCCACAAACCGGTGCGCCCTGGGCTACAAAGCAAACACGCAAATTCAAAGGCAAAGCAAAAGCAGATCCCTCGTCCTCCCCACCGCAGCACGCGCAAAAACGGAGCGCGCCGGGGACCCCGGTTGGGCCTCGGGATGACAGCGCTCGCGTTAGGCGAGTGTTAGTCGCCGACGACACTGCAAACGGGCACGCCCAGTGCCCGCGCAATGGCACGCAGGGTGTCCAGGCGCGGATTGGCGCGGGGGTCGTTTTCGAGCGTCCAAATCGTGTGCGTGGTAACGCCCACGCGCCGGGCGAGGTGCTCCTGGCTCATTCCAGCTTCGATACGGAGGCGTCTGATGGCAGCACCCTCGCTTGTGCGCTTCTTAGCCGAGATCAATTGGCTCTTCTTCACGGGACAGTTTGTAAGAACGCCGAAGCGATTGCAGTAATGAGGATCACTGGCTGCGGTGACGAGTTCAGTTTTCTGTCGGAGTGATTGTTTATTAAACTAGGCAATTCGTAAACATAGTTATAGCTGGGTAGGTTTACTTGTGTATGTATACGTTGCTATTTACACGGATGGATCCTAAAGTGCTCGGCGTGGGCGGGGGGGCCGTGAGCGAGGACCGTTATTCGTGGGAGCCTGCCGTGCTGAACGCCTTTACCGCAACACCTGAAACCGTGGCGGCAAAGATAGGGACTGCGAAGCAAGGGATCGCCGACCGGCTCAAAGGCCAGCCCCCTCCCGATGCCTCCGAAACAGCCGCCTTGATGTATGCGCTGGAAGCGCTCGATACGCTGGGCGCGCTGGGCCGCGTCATCGATTCAGCATCGTACGATCCAACCTCGGAACAGTAATTCGTTGCGGGCGGCCAAGAAATTAGCGCTCAGCGCTGAGTTGGGGGCGCGCTCGCGGGAAGTTCGTTCGCGGGAGCTGCGTTCAACGGAACTTTTACGGCGGCGAGGGATTTTTCCAGGTTGGGAGCGGCTTTGACGACGGGGCCGTTCCAAAACGCGGAGGAGGCGGAGTCGTTCCAGCGCGTTCCAGGCGGAAAGAGAATGGCTTCATCCCAATAGAACCCGTTGTCGATGCAGCAGTCGGGGCGCGGATCGGGAGGGTGATGCGCGGCGATGCCGGTCAGCGCGGCGGAGACGACGTGGTTTTTATCCCAGAACTGGCGCACGCGCGGATCGGGCAGGCGGGCCAGGGTACTGCGCGTAGGCGATCTCCAATCGGTGGTGAGGATGGGTTCCCAAACCACGAGCACGCGCAACTTGCGATCCTGATGATCCGCCAACATCTGCCGGATTGCGGAGGACCCCCGCAAGCAGGTGGGTCACGTGGGCGATAGCATCAAGACCAAGCGAGGAACGCTGGGATCCGCGTCGAAGGCTTGCTGGAACGTGGCGAAATTCCGATTGGACAAAGAGACGACTGCCTGCTGGCCGGGCGGGGCCACGCCGGGTTGGAAGAAATAGTCGGCGGCGAAGAGTACCAAGGCGGCGAGGATGAGGATGGCGATTTGTTTTTTGGTCATGGACGCTTTTAGAACCGGTCGGCGATGAAGCCGGCGATCTCCTGCGGGAACAGGATCATTCCCACGACGACGGCAGCAGCCAGGAACAGCATCACGTTGCCTAACTTTTGAACCCATCGGGCGCGCAGGGCGCATTGTTTGGCGCGACGCTGCTGCCAGAATCCCACGCCAAGCAGCGCGACGGACAATCCCAGAAGCCAGGGACGCAGAGTTGTGAGAAAAGTGCTGGCGGCGCCTGCGCCGAACGCGACGGCGAATCCGAAGGGGAGGCAACAGCCGATGACCGCGACGGAACTGACGATCGCGGCGAGCGAGGCCGAAATGCCGGTGGCTGGCTTCATGGCCTGCGCGCGATCGAGGCCGCTTTGAACTGGGCCGGATTTATTTGCGGGCAGCAAGGATAAAGTTTAACGCAATGTCGCGGAAGAAGATGCCCAGGATGCTTTCCACGTAGCGTTCGGCGACTTCGGCGAAGCCGGGATGGGCGATGCCCAGGGAGTCGAGAAACTCGAATTCGGCGCGGGTGAGGTCGATGAGGACGCGATTGTCGTTGGGGCCGGCGAGGATGACGCCGACGTCGTCAACAGAAAGGACGCGGAGCGAAAGGCTGACCTGGAAATCGGGGTCGTGGATCACGCTGCAACGGATGTCGACGGAGGCGCTGCGCCATTTCTTCAGGACCAGGATGGCTTCTTCGCGAGAGGCTTGCATAGGGTGAAGATTGTGCGGGAAAAAAGGGCGCTTGTCATGCGAGTCGGCGCGGAGGATGCGAGACTCGTGGCCGTTACGCAGGCGCAGACCCACCCTTCGCACAAAGTGCGAAGGATGGGGCACCCGCGCTGTGCCACCTGGCGCACGATGAGCTGCTAGACGCGGAGGAAAAACCCCAGTGCCCCGCCGACTTCTGCTTTGACGTGCGCTTTCGCGCCGGGCGGCGGGCGCCCTGGGCTACAAAGGCCCGCCCTTCGCGAGGACGCGAAGGACGGGGCACCCGCTACAGGCCAGGAAAAATCAAAAGCAGATTCCTCGTCGCCGCAAAAAGCGCGGCTCCTCGGAATGACAACGTTGTCGGCTACGCGGCGGCGCGGGGTTGATCAGCTCTTCTTTTTGCTGTACTCGGTGTAGACGACGGTGGTGAAGTCTGGGAATTGGGAGACGTCGTAGCCGGGAGCTTGGCCTTTTTCGCCGAGGGCGTCCTTGACCTGATCGAGGGTCTTGCCCTGGGCGACCAGCTTCTTGACCTCGGCGCGCCGGGTCTCGATGCGGGTGAGGCGATCCTGCACGTCGGTTCGGGTCTGCGGTACGCCGTGGCCAGGGAGATAGATATCGGCGTCGAGCGCGAGAATTCCCTTCACCGTTTTCACCCAGCCTTCCGAGGAGCCGCCCTTCTGCTTCTTGATCATGGTGTACATCTGCGGCGAGCGGACATTGCCGCAGCAACTGGTGGCGATCACGTCTCCGGTGAAGACGATTTTTTCGTCGGGGAGATAGACCTGCAGGTCGCCGCTGGTGTGTCCGGGAGCGAAATGCAGGACTTCGAGCTTAACGCCGTTGATGGTGAAGTTCTGGCTCTTGGTCAAAGTCTTGTTGGGCAGGTGATCCTGCGGAGAAGGGTTCGGGGTATTGGCCGTGGCGAGCATGTCCTTCTTGCAGTCTTCGTGGGCGATGATGGTCAGGCCCTGCGGAAAGGACTTGAGGCCGCCGACGTGATCGATGTCGCTGTGCGAGAGGATCACGGTGGTGACCGCCTTATCGGTGACCTTGGCGATTCCGTCCAGGAGCTGCTTTCCCTGATTGGTGGTGGTATCCACGACAATGACGCCGTCCTTGCCGACGATGAAGCCCGCATTTCCGCCGCCACCCGCGTCGGCGAAATAGACGTTGTCGCGGACCTGCTTAATGGTGAGGGGCGCGCCGCCTTGGGCGTTCGCGGCAGGGGCGAAGGCGAAGGCGGCGATGACAGCGATGAGTGCGAAGCTAAGAGACAAACTGCGATGAGATTTCATGTGCGCTCCTTTTGCGCGATAGCTTACCTCGAAAGACCTCAGGTCTCGACTTTTTTAAGCCGAAAAAACGCCGTGATCTCCACGGCTTTTTTCGGCTCGACAATCCCTAAACGTAGTGCCGCTTTGCGATGGGTAGCGGCCGCAACCTGAGCTACAAGAGAAAGAACCCACCCTTCGCACACGACGCGAAGGATGGGGCACCCGCAATACGACGGCACGGCGTCAATTCTTGGGCTTGTCGGCCGCGGCGGCAGCTTTGTCGCGGCGCTCCTGGTCTTCTTTCGACAAAGGAGCGGCGTAGTTGCCGGAACCGGCCTGGCGCGAGTAGCGCATCACGAGCGTGCCGTCGGGCCGCTTGATCTGATCGATGACGCTATTGAGCGCGCCGGATTTCGCCGGGCGGATAACGAAAACCAGTTCCTCGCCGGCCTTGAACGTCTCCCTGGTCCAGCCATCGTCGGCCATCATGGCCTCGGGCGAAGCGACTTCGCCGGTCCACTGCACGGGCTTGCCGCTATCGTCCTTGGCGGTCCACAGGAGCAGGACGTGGGGATTTCGCCAGACATAATCTACCAGCGTGCCTTTTACGGTGACTTCGTTGGCCGACCAGGCGGCGTTGCCGTGATGCGCCAGGGCCGGGGCGGACAATATCAGCGATAGAACGATGGAAGCAAGGACAACCAGGAGCCCAGTTCGCGACGTACGTTTCTCCTCCGCTAACGACATGCGTCCTCCTCAAGTGTCATCAGAAGAGCCCAGAACAGACAAACCTCATTGCTTGGAAAGCGAGGGTATGGTGCTTTCATTATTGAACTGAATGGTCTCCGATGGAACGCAGAAATGTTCGGCCAGCTCGACGTTGGGAAGCAGCGTGATGCGGCCGGTGGTGGTCCAGGGCGCGGTATAGACTTTGGGGTCGGTGATCGTCAGCGTGAATTGGAGCAGCCCGTAGTTGACGCGCTTGTAGCGCTCCTCGACGCGCATCTGGTCGCTGTGGGGATAGCCGCTGGGCTTCCTCGTGCCGTTGGCGCCCGAGCCGGCGAGCCAGGAGCGATCGTCGTAGCCATTGGACTCGACGACGAAGGTGTCGGCTTCCCAGTGGCCGACGGCGTATCCCAGATAACGCGGGATGGGAGGGTCCGCGGGGAGCTTGCGGCCGTCGGTCCAGATGTCGCGCCAGGTGTGGCCCCACTCGATGAATTGCAGGACACGGTCCGGCAAGACGACGAACTGAAAGCCGAAGTTGTAAGCGATCCAGCGCGGCCAGCCCATGGGATCGCACATATTCACGGGATCTTTGGAATTCCACTCCGCGGTGGTGCTTTGGTTGGCCTCAAATAATTTTTGGCCATAAGGAGTGAAGGGGGGAACCGATTTGGTGTCGAGCGGCGTGCCGTTGACTTCGAGGTCGTTGGGATTGCCGCTCCAGATTCCGGAAAGATCGTGGGCGTCGAAGGGGCGCGTGTCCACGCTGGCCTTCTTGCGATCTTCCTTCTTGTAGGCTTCGTTTTCGCAGTGCGGGCAGGCCTTCCAGCCGGGGCCGGGAGTAACCAAGGGGACTTCGAAGCCGGGGCGCGGGGGATTCGCTTGGCCCGCGGCGCCTTGCTGCGCGAAGGAGGGAGAGAGGATCAGAAGCGCGAAGATAAGCAGCGTCGCGCATGATAAAACGCTGATCATCGCGGGATGTCGCATGGGGTTAATCCTCCTTCGCAGGCGCAATGGACGGCTGCCGTCAATGCAAGCCAAAAAGCCAAAGTTCGAGCCCCACTCGGGAAAGGTAAGAGACTGCCGGGATTGTACGCCTATTTTGGTTGGAAGGAGCAAGTGCGGCGACCGGAGGAGGCTCCGCCGCTCGTCGGCGACGATTTTGACGCGGAGAACTGCAGATCCCTCGGTCGTTCGCCACGGCGAACGACCTCGTGATGACAACGCGGCTGGAGGGTTAGTCGGGGACGATTTTGACGCGGAGGAGGCGGGTGCGGGGGCCGTCGAATTCGCAGAAGAAGATGCCCTGCCAGCGGCCGAGCTCGAGCTGGCCTTCGGAGATGAAGATGGTGGCGGAAGTGCCCACGAGCGCGGTTTTGATGTGGGAGTCGGAGTTGCCTTCGGCGTGTCGGAAATCGCCGCTTTGGGGAACCAGGCGGGCGAGGGCGGATTCGAGATCGGCGGCGACGTCGGGGTCGGCGTTTTCGTTGATGATGATGCCGGCGGTGGTGTGAGGGACGTAGAGATGGCAGATGCCGGAGTGAACGCCGGAGTCGCGCACGAGTTTGGAGATGGCGGCGGTGACGTCGAGGAGTTGGGTGCGGCGTTCGGTGCGGAGGGAGAGTTCGCCGATGCGGGCGTGGGAGGCGGGCTTGGGTGAGTTAGTCATAGATTTATTATGCCTGAAGGTGGGGCTTGGGGAGACACACGCGAAGAGGGGACCCACCCTTAAAAACGAAGGGTGGGGCACCCACTAAAGACAAAAGCATAAATGCAACTGCGGATTCCTCGGCCTGCGGGCCTCGGAATGACAATAGGTGCGTTGGAGCGGGTTGAGTGCCGAGACGCGGGAAAAAGCCTCACGTCTCGGATGCAACACCGGCATCCGCGACCTGAGCTACAGAGCTTGGCTCGCCCTTCGGGCTCTTATAGTTATGGAAGCCACCCCGGATATCAGAACAGCTAGGATTGGTGTCACGATTTCCGAACCAAACAGTGCAAAGAGCGAGCCGAGCACGACCACGGATGCAACGATCGTCGCAAACTCTTCAAATGAAATGCGTCGATTGAGAACAATGCAATAAAGAGCAGGTCCTATCAAACAAGCCATCCCCGCTACGATAAATGAAGATCCTTCGGCGAAGGCAGGTTGTGCGGACCTCTGCCACCCGTTGGCAGTGACCTCGCCTGGGACAAAACCGACACCAGTTCCTACGATCATGCACGTCAAGAGAAGGGACAACAAGCTCCAGCTAATTCGAACCACTCGCCAGATCATGTTCTTCATTACGTCAACCCCGCTGAGCCAAGCGAGCCACGGAGTTGCGGCCTGCGTCGTGAGCTTAAAAAAAAGCCAAGTCTTATTGCAAAACGGTGGCGGAGGATGCGCCGTAGAAGCTGAACCAGGGCTTGGCGGCGGCCAGGCGCTTGTTGACGTTGTTGATGTTCTCGACGCCTTGTTTGCCGAGCCACTCCTCGAAGGCCTTGAGGCCCTGCTTGGCATAGACGGGGATGCCGTCTTTCCAGGTGGCGCGGCCGCAGAGGACGCCGGAGAAGTTGGTGCCGGCTTCGGCGGCGAGCTCGAGCGATTCGTTGAAGGTGTCGTTGCTGACGCCGGCGGAAAGATAGATGAAGGGCTTCTTGGCCATGGAGGCGGCGCGGCGGAAATGTTCCTTGGCTTCTTCCTTGGAGTAGACCGACTCGCCCTTGCAGGAGCGGGCGCCCTTGACGTAGGCCATGTTCACCGGCACTTCCACCTTGAGGACATCGACGGCGTATTGCGGCTTGGAGAACTCCTCCATGCTGCGGGCCACGATTTCGGGTTTCTTGCGGGCGAAGTCGGCGGACTTTTCGTCGGCGCCCTCTTCGTAGCCGACGAATTCGAGGAAGAAAGGCACGTCGAGCGCGATGCACTCGGCGCCGATGCGCTCGACCCAGGCGTGCTTGGTTTCGTTGATATTCGCGGGATCGAAGGGCGTGTAGTAGAGCAGGATTTTCACGCAATCGGCTCCGGCGGAGCAGAGGCGGCGGACGGAATAGTGGTCGAGCAAGTCCGGAAGGCGGCCGGGCTGGTTGTTGTCGTAACCGGACTTTTCGTATGCGAGCAGCAGGCCGGCGTTGCGCGAACGCACCTTGGCAGCGGAAAGGCCGTACTCGGGATCGAGCAGGATGGCGGTTGCGTGCGGCGTGAGGACGCGCGTGACGGCCTCCTTGAACTCGGCCATCATGTGGTCGGTGACCGCTTTTTTATCGACGCCTTTTTCCTTGGCGATGGCGCTTTTGAGCGAACCGCGCTGGTCCATGGCCGCGGCGCCGATCACGCCTTGCTGATTGGAAACTGCCTCCAGGCCCTTCTGTTTGCCCGGGGTGATTTTCATTCTGGTGCCTCCGAAAAAAGTTTTCACAGCGCGAAAGTCAGCCGCCGCGCCGACCTGACGTTTGACCGCAAATGAGTCGCGGAAGAGTCCAATTCTAGCACGCTCGCCGCTGGGCAATGGCTGTGAGTGTCCGCTAGGTATACAGATGAAGCCGGGCGAGAAGTGGGCATAGAGCAAATTCCGCGTTATCAAGGAGCAGGAGCACACTAGCAACGGGCCTACTCCCTACAGCGCCGGCGAGCGGTTCGCTTCGGCCGTGAAGGCTTTACCAGACGCGCCTCACGCCATAGCTTTCAAAGATGGCCTCATTCGTAACGATGGGAATATTTTCCGCCTGGGCCTGGGCGATGAGCATACGGTCAAATGGGTCCCGGTGAGGTCCCGGGAGAAGTCCGGCGCGAACGCCATGTTCACCGGAGATGCTCAATAGCTCAAAACCCTCGCGCTCCACAAACCCGACGAAGTCAGCAACCAAATCCGCAGCGGTAGGGAGTTTGCCTAGCCGAACCTTGGTAGAGATTTCCCAGGCCGAAGCTGCGCTCACGAGCAAAGTGTTCCTGGTGTCCGAAATTGCCTTTCGCGCGGCGCGCGTCAGGGCAGGATGATCGGAGAGCCACCAAAGCAAGGCATGAGTGTCCAAGAGGGCGCGCAATTGGGCTACTCCCAGCTCTTCAGTTCGTGTTCGGGGAGCGGCTCGAAAAATTCCGCCTCGACAACAAGCTTGCCCTTCAGCGCTCCGGGCCGGCGCTTTCCCTTAACCTCGCCGAGCGGAACAAGGCGAGCCACGGGTTTGGAGCCACGCGCGATGACAACTTCCTCGCCCTCAGAAGCCTTCTCAATCAAGCGTGAGAGGTTGGTCTTGGCTTGGTGAATGGTGAAAATACGCATAACACCTGTCTTAGCTAAGTTATCTTAGCTTAGTGCGGGGCCATTCGGCAACCGTCCGACGGTAAGGGATGGTTACCGGAGCGGTTCAGCGGGGCTAGAAGTGGGCCAGGCCTTTTTCGTCGAAGCCGAGGACTACGCGGCCGCCGGCGATGACTACTGGGCGGCGGATCAGGCTGGGCTCCTTGGCCATCATGCGGATGGCTTCGCGGCGGGTGGGCGGGTTCTCGGAGAGATTTTTCTCGCGATAGACGCCGCTGTGGGTGTTCAGGAACTCGGTGTGGTCGCGGGGACCGATCAGTTTTTCGAGTTCCGCGGCGCTGAGGGGCTCCTCCCAGAGGTCGCGAAATTGGAGGTGAACGCCGCGGCGCTCCAGGAGCTTGCGCGCCTTGGTGCAGGTGGTGCAGCCGGGTTTCTGGAAGAAGCGGGCGCGCCTGGTGCGCGCTCTTGAGCTGGATTTGTGTTTGTGCGATCGCCGCTTGGTCATAGTTGCCTATCCTCGTGTGGCTCGATGGCTGGCGCTCGTTTTGGGGAGCCACACAGCTGAACGGAAGGGAGGATTCTACCGGAGTTCCTGTTGCGGATGGATGAAAATTAATTGGGGGAAATGGCGGGCGAGCGGGGCAGTGGAAAAGCAAAAGCAGATTCCTCGGCCTGCGGACCTCGGAATGACAACGGATTGCCTAACGCGCGCTGGCCGGCAAGAGCGGGGCGCCTTGGGCTAGAAGCTGACGCTTCGGATTAGAATGCGGCGCCACCCAGCGTGTACGGCATCCCACGCGCAACACCGGCGCATGGGGCACCCACCAATTCAACAGCAAACCGACAACACAACAGAACGCGGCGCTCTCTAGCGCCGGGCGGGCGACCTGAGCTACAAGATGGAGATAACGAGCCGTGGGCTCGTTATCTCCAGGCCGAGTAGACCGGCTTGCTGACGTCTTTAGCGCCAAAGCTCGACTTATTTAACGCGCCGGGCGCCTCTTTGCCGAGGCCTCGAGCGCTACTGCACCGGGGACTTTGGCGCGGTGTTACTTCCAGGCCGAGTAGACCGGTTTGCTGACCAAAAACTCCGGGTTGGCGCCGGCGCGCGGGGTGAACTTCTGGGCGCGGCCGTTATCGACTTCGGCGACGTAGAAGTTACCCTGCTGATCGACGCTGAAGCCGTGCACGCCCCAGAAGCCGCCCGGGAAATCGCCCCAGGTGCCCCAGGTATAGAGCAAGTGGCCTTGCAGATCGTACTTGAGCATCTTGGAGGTGCCGCGGTCGAAGGCCCACAGGGTGCGGTCCGCCCCGATGTAGATCAAGTGGACGTCGGAAGGATTGTCGCCGACGTGCCAGTCGTAGAGGAACTTGCCGTTTTCGTCGAAGACCTGAATGCGATGGTTGCCGCGGTCGTTGACGAAGATGTGTTTCGTCTGCGCATCGATGGCGATGCCGTGCACGTTATTGAAATAGCCCGGCCGGGTATCGTTTCCGTTCGAGCCCTTCATGCCCCAGTCGAGGAGGAACTTGCCGTTCTTATCGAACTTGGCGACGCGGGTGCCGTTGTAGCCGTCGGCGACATAGAAGGTGCTGTCCGGCAGCCAGACGATGTAGGTGGGCCGGTTGAAGTGCGTCCCGTCCGCGCCCTTGACGGTGGGCGTGCCGATGGTTTGCAGGAGCTGCTTGCCGTCGTGCGAAAACTTGTAGACCGCGTGCATGTGGTCGTCGACGACCCAGACGTTCTTATCGGGATCGTAAGGATTGACGTAGACGGCGTGCGGGCGCTTGAAGATTTTGTCCCACTGGCTCCAGGTCTCGACGATGTTGCCGTTCTCATCGACCACGTTGAAGCAATTGGCCCACTTGGCGTCCACGCCGATTTCGCGGTAGGGCGGCTCCGCGCCGCGCCATAGCCGCGGGCCGTCTTCGGGATCCTGCCCGGTGCCACCGGCGCCGGGCATGGCGGCGGCCGTGGCGTCACGCCAAGGCAAGCGGCCGATGGGGAAAGAGATGCTGGGGCCCAGCTGCGGAAGCAGCGTCTGCTTGGGGGCTTTGATGTTGGGGAGCTCGCCGCGGAAAAGCATATAGACGCGATTGGGGCTCTCGGCAAAGATTCCCTGCCCCGCGCCATAGGTCCACTTCTCGTTTCCGGGCAGCGTGCTGATGTCTTTCGGCCAGCCCTTTACGACGTCGTAGGCGCCGAACATATCCTGGCCGCCGATCTGTCCCGGAATGGCGATGGCGCCGGTGCCGGGTTTGGACGCGCCACGAACGGTGATGGTCCGCAAGGCGATGAAGAAGCCCAGGGCTCCTCCCACGGCTATTGCGAACAATGTGAATGCAACTCTACGCATTTCGATCTCCTCCTCCATAAGTAAGGCCTGTGAGCCTGTAGACGATAACACCATCCGAGGCGTTTCCAAATAAGATCGAAGCCGGCGAGGGGGGGAACGTGTGGCAGCGGAATGACGCCGAGGCAAAACAAGAAAAGCAGATCCCTCGCCGCACAAAGCAAATGCGCTCCTCGGGATGACAACTGGAGGCGAGGTCGCGCGAGCGGGGCGATGCGGGAGCGAGCGAGAGGGGCGGCGGCAATTTTGGATGGCGTTCATTCAAATTACGAGTTGGACATTGGGGCGGGGGCGCTTTACTTTTGGGAATGGCTCGGCGCAGCATTAGTTACAAGAACGAGAGCGAGAACAGCCATCATTCGCGCAAGGCGCGAACCATCGGCGAGCGCGGCGGGCAGCGCCCGCAGAGCGCTCCCGCCGGGCGGGCGGCGGGGCGAGCAATTGAACGGGCGATTGGGCGGGTAGAGGCGACGGCGAGGAGCGGCAACCTTCGAGTGATGCGACAACCTGGTCCCAATCCGTGGATGGACGGCGATCTGGACTTCGATTTCCTGCACGAGATCGCTTCGCGCATGTCGCTGGCGCCTCCGCTGCACGAAGTGCTGCGCGAAGTGATGCGCTTCGCGGCGGCGGTGGTGCAGTGCGACTCCTGCTTCGTCTACGTGCTGGAGAAAGACGAGCTGGTGCTGCGGGCCTCCAAGAATCCTCATCCCGAGATCATCGACCGGCTGAAGCTGAAGATCGGCGAAGGCATCACCGGCTGGGTGGCCGAGCACCGCGAGCCGGTGGCCGTGGCGCTGAACGCCATGAAGGACCCGCGGTTCAAATTCTTCAACGACCTGCCGGAGGACGCCTTCGAGTCTTTCCTTTCGGTGCCGATCATGTGCCGGGGGCGGCTGGTGGGCGTCATCAACCTGCAAAACCGCAAGCCGCACAACTACAACAAGCGCGAGATCACTCTGATCTCCACGGTGGGGGCGCTGGCGGGCGCGGAGATCGAGATGGCGCGGCTACAGGACGAAGAGCGCCGGCGCATCGGGCGCGAGGTGCACGACAGCCTGGGCCAGGAGCTTACCGCGGCGAAGCTTTACCTCAAGCGCATCCCGGAACATTCCTTCGCGGAGGCGCAGTGGTCGGGGTTCGTGAAAGAGGCGGTGGGGGCCGTGGATCGGGCGCTGCAACAGGTGCGCAGCCTCTCCTATCTGCTGCATCCGCCGTTCGCCGAAGACATGGGCCTCTTGACGGCGGTGCGTTACTACATCGAGGGCGTGAGCCAGCGCACGGGCATTCAGGTGAAAGCGAAATTGCCCGAGGAGCTGCAGCGGCTGCCCTTCGAGATGGAGGCGGCCATCTTTCGGGTGGTGCAGGAGTCGCTGACGAATATCTACCGGCACTCCAGCAGCAAGACGGCGGAGATCGAACTGGAGCGCAAGGGCGACACGGTGCGCGTGAAGATCCGCGACTACGGCGAGAAGCCTGCGGCGGAAAAGGCGGGCGCGGAGCGGACGGGCGTGGGCGTCAGCGGAATGCGGGAACGCGTGCATGGGCTGGGCGGCGTCTTCAAGATATACGACGCGCGGCCCGGGATGGTGGTCGAGGTAGAACTGCCGATCGCGCCGGCGGCGACAAAATCCGCGTAGCGGCAACTCTCCAGGCGAGTATCCGGTCAGGCGGGCTGGCGCAGGATCGCGCTATCTTGCGCGAAGTAGCGCCGCTGCAAGCGGAGCGCCACGTTCACGAGCGCGATCATCACGGGAACTTCGACGAGAGGTCCTATCACAGCGGCGAAAGCGGCTCCCGAATCTACTCCGAATACAGCGACCGCAACGGCGATGGCCAGCTCAAAATTATTGCTGGCGGCGGTAAACGCGAGAGTGGTGGTCTCGCTGTAATCGGCGCCGACCTTGCGGCCCATCCAGAAGCTCACAAAGAACATCACCACGAAATAGATCAGCAAGGGGACGGCGATTCGAAGCACGTCCAGCGGAAGCTGCACGATCAGGTTTCCCTTGAGACTGAACATCACCACAATCGTGAATAAGAGCGCCGCCAATGTGAGCGGGCTGATCAACGGAATAAAGCGCGTGCCGTACCACTCGCGGCCCTTAGCCTTCAGGAGAACGAAACGCGTTAGCATTCCGGCGAGGAATGGAACGCCAAGATAGAGGAACACGCTTTTGGCAATCTGGCCGATGGTTACCTCGACCATGCTTCCCTTCAGCCCCAGGAGTGGAGGAAGAACGGTAATAAATATCCAGGAGTAGACGCTATAGAAGAGAACCTGGAAGACGCTATTGAAGGCCACCAAACCCGCGGCATAGTCGTGGTCGCCATGGGCCAGCTCGTTCCAGACAATCACCATGGCAATGCAGCGAGCGAGGCCAATCATGATGAGCCCGGTCATGTACTCGGGATATCCACGCAGGAAAGTGATGGCCAGCAAGAACATCAGGATCGGCCCAATCACCCAGTTCTGGAGCAAAGAGAAGCCCAGGACTTTGCGATTGCGAAAGACCTGGCCCAGCCGCTCGTATTGAACTTTTGCGAGGGGCGGGTACATCATCAAAATCAATCCGATGGCGATCGGGATATTCGTGGTTCCCGATTGGAACTTTTCAATGAAAGCCGTTGTGCCGGGTATGAAATGGCCAAGAGCCACGCCGATAACCATTGCCAGGAAAATCCAGAGCGTCAGATAACGGTCGAGAAAACCCAGGCGCTTTCTGGCGAGAGGTGAACAGACATTCGCTTTGAGAGGATAACTAGGGGCTGCGCTCATTTTTGCCTTCCGATGTCGTCGATATTTCTTTGGATTGCGAGCTTGTCGAGGCTCGATAGAGGCAGGCAAAGGAACAAGCCAATCCTGCGATCCAGAATCAGGAAAGCGTCGCGGAATGCCTTATCGATTTCCTGCGGCGTGCCGTTTACGGTGGCGGGATCGGGAACGCCCCAGTGAGCCGTCATAGGCTGGCCCGGCCATGCGGGGCACACTTCTTTCGCGGCGTTGTCGCAAACGGTGAAGACGAAATCGAGCTTGGGCGCGCCAGGCGTGGCGAATTCGTCCCAATCCTTGCTGCGCAAGCCCGCAATTGGCATGCGGGCCGTTTCAATCAGCTTCAGGGCCTCGGGCCGCACAGACCCGGTCGGATGGCTGCCGGCGCTGTAGGCTTTGAAGTTGGGCACGCCTTTGTAGTTGAGGATGGCCTCGGCCATGATGGAGCGAGCCGAGTTTCCGGTGCACAGGAAGAGGACGTTGTAACGGCGATTCATGGTCATCCCTTCTTCGCTGCATCAGCAATGCAACAGGTGGGTTCGCAGCAAGCGGCCGCGCGCGACGCGTCTTCGACCAGTTTGTCTGCAGGCAGGTCCTCCAAAACGGTGAAGGCTTCCCACTCGTTGCCGTCGGGGTCGCGGATCCAGGTCTTGTCCTGCAGAGCGAAACAACATTCCGTGAGCATTTCGTCGCGCGTGCCGAGCCCCGCCCTGCTCCAGCGGTCGCGGATCTCGAGGACTTGCTCGGTGGAGGCGACCTGAATGCCGAGATGGGAGAGCGAACCGGGCGAGGGAGGCGCGTTCGACGGAGACTCGTTCAGCGTGAAGTTCAGCGGCGGCTGGGCGATATCGAATTTCGCGTAGCCGGGGCGCAGCTTCACGGGCTCGGCGGCGAAGAGCTTGCGGTAGAAGTCAACGCTGCGGGCGAGGTCGCGGACATGCAGGGCCACATGGGCCTTCGGTACGGCGAATTTAGTTTCGGTCATGACCGTCCCTCCAATACATGCGGCTTAGCGAATGTGTAGAGTATGCGGCGATGGCATTGCATATGTCAAGGCGTATATGTTAGTCTGGAATTATGGCGGGAAAGAGTCCGACGCTTTCGCTCGATCTGCTGTTCCGAGCGCTGGCCGACCCCACGCGGCTGCGCCTGCTGAACCTGATTGCCGATCGGGAAATTTGCGTGTGCTACCTGGTGGAGATTCTGCGCATCAGCCAGCCGAAGGTGTCGCGGCATCTGGCGTACCTGCGGCGCGCCGGGATGGTGGCTTCGCGGCGGGAAGGCAAATGGATGCACTACCGGCTGCGGATGCCCGCGGACGAAGGTACCTCCGCGGTGCTGCGCGAAGTGCTGCGGCGGCTGGCAGCCATTCCGGCCATGCGGCGGGACGTTTCGCGGCTGGCGTCGGCCTGCTGCACGCCGCAAAGCTTGCAGGTGCCGGCAGCGGCGCCGCAACCGCACGAGCTGGTGGTGCTTCGACCGTAAGCGCGGTGTGCGCGGCGTGCTTTACGCACCGTGATGTCCAGGTCCAATCCGGCGGCGCCACCGTCCCCTCGGCACCATCTTCCCTCCTCTCAGAATGACACCAAGTGCAGGATAGAAGGGACGAAACGCTCGGCTAGCGCGTGGTGGTGGTGGCGACGCAGGCTTCGGCGAGGTGGTCGCCCCAGGGCTCGCGCAACTCGAGCGCAATGGCGTAGGGCAAGAACTCGGAGGAGGCGTGCGGGTCGTTCACCGCGACGCGGCGCATGCGATCTTGCTCCACTTTTTGGAGGAATTGGCGGAAGCCTTCGATCTGGTCGAGCACCTGGCGGCCGCGCGGCGTGGTGCGGCGAAGCGCGGGAAACGCCGCGATGTTGATGCCGACCAGAGCCAGCAACGAGAGCGCATAGGCCAGCGAGATGCCGGACTTCAGTTGCCACAGAACGGCGATGCCTCCGGCGCCGAAAGCGGCCACGGCGGCGCTGCTGATGAGTACTGTTTTCGCGCCGCCCAGCCCGCGTAGGATGCGGCTCCAGGCGGGCAGGAGGGTCATCACGGCGATCAGGCCGAGGAAGAAGAAGCAGAAGAAAAACCACCAGGTGAGAAAGACCAACGTCATGCGGTCGCCGGCGCGCCCATGGGCCGTGAGAGCCATGCCCATGGCGGTGAGAAAAGAAGCGAACGTGCCCAGCACGAGCCAGCGCGCGTTGCGCGTGAAGTAAAGACTGCCGCTGGCTCTTTGCATCTCCAGATTGATGTAGTTGACGTAGCGATTGAGTTCGTTGCCGTTTTTGGGATCGAGTGTCGCGGTGGCTCCGGTCTCGAAAAGGACATTGAACACCTGGGCTTCTTCGTTGGCGAGCGGCGGATGCAACGTCGCGGGATCGGCGGAGGTGAGGCGGGTGAGACGGTATTTGCCATCGGGCTGCGGCTCGATGGCGATGCAGCCGCGCGCGGCAAGCTGCGCGAGGGTGGCGGCGAAGGTGCGGCCGTCGCAGCCGGTGGTGCGAACGTAACGCACGGCCGCGGGCGAGAGGCCTTGCGGGGCCTGATATTGCGTGGCGATGACGCCGGGTCGCGGCTCGGGCCCCAGCGCGAGCCACACGACGAGATAATAAAGAAGCAGAAGCGCGGGAGCGATCAGCAGGGTGGCGTCGTGAGAGAGCGGTCCCAGGGCGGGCGGGGCCAAAAATCCTTTGGGCCAGGTGAACCACACGCTGGGGCTTTGCGACGCGGGGAGGTTCGCAACGCGAAACTCGAAGCCGTCGGGGAGGGCGGTGCGCTCGATTGGGGCAACGGCGCCGCGCTCCGGGGTGGCGCCGCGGTGGCCCGCATAAGCGTCGGCGGCGACCACGTTCGCGGGAAGCTCTGCTGGCAGATGAACGCGGACGACAGCTTCATCGACGGGGACGCGCCAGTAGTGGCCCACCGCGTTCCAGTAAAGCTGATCGTGGTCGGAGAGGAATTGCGTGACGCCATCGGCTTCGTAGCGGAGGACAAAGCGATGATCGCCGGGCGCGAGCGGCGCGAGCGGTTCGCCGATGCGCAACTGCTCGTAGGAGGATTCGCTACCCTGCTCGTAGGAGATGGGCGCGCCATCCTCGGTGACTTCCAAAATCTTGACGCGAATGCCGGTGTCCTTGGCGTAGGGGCCGACCAGGCGCTGGTCCCAGCGCGCTTCGGAATCGATGGGCAGGTCGCGAACCATTCCGTAGCGAAAGGCGTCGCCCACGTTGTGTACGACGAACTCTTCGCGGACTTCGAGCGAGGCGTTGGCGCGCAGCGTCACGTCGGAGGTGAAAGAAAGGATGCGGTCGTCCCCTGGCTGGGCCGAGCGTGGCGGCTGGGCGGCGGCGCGCTGCATGGCGCGGGAGCGGCGGATGATGGGGGCCATGCGCGGGTACATGAAGGCGGACATCAATGCCAGGCCAACGACGAATTGGAGAAGACCCTTGAGGGCGCGCGACATGACTTTTTTTAGGCCGAAAAAGCGCCGTTATGGCAACGGCCTTTTTCGGCTCGACAATCCCCATGCTGCCGTCACATGTATCTTATTGGGTGGAAGGCGCGGCTCGGTCTGGAAAGGGGCGGGAGGTGGCGTTTCGCGCAATGATGAGTTGGCGGCACAGGAGGATGCGCGCAAGCGGGAAAGCGAGAAAAGCCTCAGGTCTCCCGCACAATTCGCGGGCGACCTGAGCTACAAGCGCACAGCCAAAAGTGGCTGTGCCGCTTGCAGCTGGGCTAGAATCGCGGGAGTCTTTTTTGGCAACGCCTGATTCGGAGATGTTTTGGTTAGGAGACGCATGGGAAGAGGGGCATGAAGCTGATCCGCGAGATGCCGGACCTGTTTCGGCTGGTGCGCTTCGCGCCGGTGAATTCCTATTTCGTGCGCGAGGACGATGGCCTGACGCTGGTGGATGCCAATCTGCCGGGGCGCGCGGAGAAGATCGCGGAGAAGGCGCTGCGGATGGAGCTGCCCATCAAGCGCATCGCTCTCACGCACGCGCACATGGACCACGTGGGCTCGCTCGACGCCATCTGCGAGCTGGTTCCCAACGCCGAGGTGTTTATCGGGGCGCGCGAATCGCGGCTGATGGAGCAGGATTTTTCGCTCGATCCGCTGGAGCCCAAGACGAAACTGCGGGGACGCTTTCCGGCGGTGAAGACCAAGCCCACGCTGCTCGATCCCGGCGATCATGTGGGCTCGCTGCGCGTGCTGGCGACGCCGGGGCACACGCCGGGCCACGTGTCGTTTTTCGACGAGCGCAACGGCGCCCTGCTCGCGGGCGACGCAATGCAGACCGCCGGCGGCGTGGCCGTGGCGGGCGACCTGCGGCTGCTCTTTCCCTTGCCGGCGCTCTTTACCTGGAACAAGCCGCTGGCGTTCGAAAGCGCGCGGCTGCTGCGCGATTTAAATCCCACGTGCCTCGCGCCGGGGCATGGCCCGGTGGTGCAGTTTCCGCTCGCGCGCATCGACCGCGCCATTCGCCGGGCCGCCCGCACATTTAGTTAGATTCGAAGGCAGCAAAAAGCCTCAGGTCTCCGGCACAATTCGCGGGCGACCTGAGCTACAAGCGCACGCCGAGAGTGGCTGTGCCATGTGTCCTGCACAGGGAGGGCCCCAGGGCCCCGCCGACTTCTAGTTTGGATTGCGCTTCGCGCGGGGCTGGCGGCCGCCCTGGGCTACAAGGCTGCACAGACAGGAGTGGCCGGTCAGAGATGGAGCGCCCGGTTTTTTCCGCGCCGCCAATTCCCTTCCATTACGTCTACGTCCTGACGCTTTCGGCCGGGTTCCGAACCGCGTTCCGATCTCCGTTCACGGAAAAGCTGTGCGTATAATTCTGTCGCGGATGCTTTTCGTCGCGTTTACCCACTCGGCGCGACGCGAGGGAAATGTGGCAAGCGCATCGGATCCAAACGACAGGAGCGCGAACGACAGGCAGGCGGCTCGCATCGCCATTGTCGAACGGCACATTCGGCTGGAGAACGAGCATGACTTGGAAGGCGTTCTGGGCACATTCGGCAATACGGCCCGGTACGACGATGAGGCCTGGGACGAACACTATGACGGCCGAAACGGCGTGCGCCAGTTTTACGATCAGCTGATGAAGGCGCTGCCCAACCTGGAGATCGATGTGCAACGGCGGCACGTCACGGACGAGGCCATTCTGATGGAAGTGGTGATTCGCGGCACGCACCTGGGCGCGTGGCGCGGCCTGCCACCCACGGGACGCCGAGTGGAGTTTCCACTTTGCGGGGTTTTTACGTTCGACTCCGACGACCGGCTAGCCGGGGAGAGAATTTACTACGACCGCGGCACGGTGCTGAGGCAACTGGGCGTTTTTCACGAGCCGCAAAGTTTCCTGGGGCAGATATCGATACTGGCCACGCATCCGGCCACTTTGGCGCGGGCGCTCTTCCGGAGGCTGGCGCGTTCCCGGCCCGCGAAAACGCCCGTAAAAACCAATGACGCGGGGTAGAGATTCCGCGGGGGGCGGTTGCGCGGCTCAGTTCGTTGTATCAACGCGTGGCGTCGACGCGGCGCCCCACAATCACCACGTCCCGGTCCACGCCGTCTAACGTGGCGACTCGGGGGAGATAGCCCCACTGCGCGAACCCGTGCTTCCGCACGAGATTCATACTTGGTTCATTGTGGCTGAAAATGAAGCCGAGAAGGGTGGACACGCCGATGCCGGGCGCGTGCGCAATGGAACGGCGCAACAACTCACTGCCGAATCCGCGTCTTTGATATTCCGGGGCAAGGTAAATGCTCAGCTCGCAGGTACGATCGTAAGCGGGACGCCCGTAGAAACTCGAATAGCTGCTCCATCCTATGACTTGACCCCGTTCCAAGGCGACCCATAAAGGCCGCCGCTGGGGTGAATGCTGCTCAAACCAAGCGCGCCGGCTCTCAACCGATACAGGTTCCGTATCGGCGGTGACCATGCGCGATGGGATGGTTTGGTTGTAGATCTCGACGATCGCGGGAAGGTCGGCGAAGGTCGCATCCTTCACTTCCATAACAGGGGACTTCCATAAGAGGGGCGGGACAGACCCGTCATTCAAGGGCTTACGACGTAAGCATAGGCCGCTGGGGCGCGGCGGCTCTCAAGACTAATTTTGGGAATCGGGAGCTTCGTCGCCGTTCCCTTTCGTACGCTTCTCCGGCAGGACTCGGCCATCGTCGAAGACGAAACGGGAGCCGGTCATGCGTGGCGCGCCGGATTTAGCGGGATGGCCGCTTACGGTGACCTTGTCGCCGGGCTTGAAGACGTCTTTGCTGAAGCCCGCGCCGGACTCCTGATGCGGGTTGCCCATCTCGACGCCCCAGTGCACGACCTCGCCCTTATCGTCGGTGGCGTCGAGCAAAAGGCCGCAGTGGGGATTGGCCCAAATCCATTCCGTCACGACACCCTTCACCGTCACGGTTTTCTCGGTGTCGTAGGCCACGCCGGTGCCGTGATGGGCGAAGAGCGGCGCGCAGGAAACGGAAAGGACTACAGCCAAAGCCACAAATGCCGGAACCTTGAAGTTCATGGTTGCCTCCCGAGAAGTACACAGTATTTAACACAAAAGCGGGGGGCAAACAATTCCTGTCGTTCTGGAAACATCCCGCGGCGTGGAACGCATGGTGCCAACGCGTTCGATTACCATTTTGAGAGCGCGCGAGGGGCGCCCTCAAAATGGCGACGATGACAACGCAACATGCGGAAAGACCCATTGTCGGGAGGTATTGGCCTCTTCTGACGTTGATGGCGTTGGTAGGGATCCCCGCAGCGGGTTCGGTAGCCCTTGTTTTTTCGCTGCAAATCCTGCGGTTGGTTGACGGCGCATACCAGTTGTTGCCGCTGGCCGCCGAAGTGGGCAGCCTGCTCACGGTGGCGATCCTTTTTTTTGCGCTGCGCGCCTGCCTGGCGCTGCCTTCGGCTCCGCGCGGCGTGTACAGGGCCGTGCTGGATTTTCTGGCCATGGCGCGCTGGCATCCCGCGGTGAAAGTTGCGTTTGCGGCGCTGGTGGTGGCGCCGGGAGCCTGGTATCTCCACGGCAGCCACTGGCTGGTGATCACGTTTCGGATGTTGGGGTGGCGGGCGCTTCGGTCCGGCGATGTGCGGGACGGGCTCGACGGCTTGACAGCCATCTACCAATTGTCGCTGACCGGCGGAGTGCCCCTGCTTTTTGGGGTGCACATGATGACGCGATGGAAGCCGAAGAATCCTTTCCTGCCCTGGCTGTTGATGCCTGTCGTCTTCGTCGGAACGGCTGTGGGCGTAGTGCTCCTCGTGTTCCTAGCGCACCACTAGCCCTGCTGCACCACTACAACAATCGATCAAGCGTCACGATTCAAGAAGATTCGGACTGGGCCATCGCCTAAGGCTGGTGGATTGACGGACCATGGGCATTCGCGTAATGTGCAGCGATGGCTAAGAAAAAGAGCGGCAAGAAACCTCAAAAGGATGCGTTTCTGGGAAGCCTGGAGCGGCTGGGCGGAAAGAAATTGGTACAGCCCGGCGCCGAGGAGTCCTCGAAAGGCAAAGGATCGCGCCAGCATTCCGTTGGTGGCCGCGTAAGAAACGGCTGAGGCCGGCTTCGCCCTGTCACTCGCTACAGGGGCTCGGCGGAAGGCGCGTCTTTTGGCTCGAAGGGTGGCGTCGAAGCTGGCGGCACCGAAGCCGGGCCGGGAGTAGCGTCGCCGCTCGGTTCGGGAGCGGGAGACGCCGCGGGAGCATCGCCTGACGGGACGCCGCTATTCCCCGGCTCCGCCTTTTCCGGCTCCGACTTCAGCCAGAACCGCACGCCGCGCTTGGCATTCTCGTCGTTGGTGCGCCGCACGTCCACGTGGTCCAACCCCAGGGTATTCTCACCGCCGGCCAAGGTGTAATGAAGCTGGTCGTCGGTGATCCAGTAGTCGCTGGGAGAGAGCGACGTGCCGTCCTTCAAGTAAATAATCACCGAACCCGGCGTGGCCGCAATGCCGGCGTTAACGGTGGTATCCCAGTTGGGATTCAAAGGCTCCGAAGGCTCGGAAGATTGTGAATCGGGTGCCGGGCCGCCGGATTGGTTGCCGGGATCGTAGTTCGAATCGGGTCCAAATGACTGCGGCGGGTACGCGTTTGGATCGTAGGGCTGATCATAGGGCGGAAAGCCGTTGTAATCGTAGGCCGGTCCCGCGAATCCGCCGAAGCAGAAGGGGTCATCCCAAACGGCGCCCCAGCAAGGATTCCAGCCGAGTCCGAAACCAAAGCCCAAGCCGAACGGGCGGAACCGGCCAAAGCCAAACCCAAATGTTGGCCGGAATGCCGGGCCCAGACCGCCGAATCCAAAACCCGGACGCAGGCCGAAGCCGAATCCAAAGCCGGGACGCGGAAACAGAGGAGCGACGGGACGCAATCCAAAAGCGCCCCATCTTCCGTCCCGAGAGGCGCCGCCGGCGATTCCAGGGGATCCGAATGGGCGCTGGCCGAACGAGGTGTTACCCACCATCAGGCTGTGGGAAGCAAAGGCGGCGGACGCTGCCGGCGACGAGGCTCTGAAACCGCTCGAGGCTGTCCGGCTGGCGGTGCCCATAGTTCCGGGGCGCGCGGCGGCGGAAGCTGCGCCCGCTCCTACTGTCCGGGGGACCTCCTCATAGAGGTCATGGCCTTGACCGACAAAAGTTCTGGTGGCTCCGGCGCTCGTCGAACCAGAGCCGGAAGCCTGCGTCGAGGTGCGCGGCACGAAGGAATGCCACTGGCTGTCGGATGGGGCTACACGCGAGGCAGGCGTCCCCGACGCGCTCCCTCTGGCGTAGCCCCCACTGGCATAGGTCCCGCGATTTCCTGCGGGCGCTCGATACGCATCTCTCCCTTGGTTGTATGGCGCTGCCGAGCGATACGCATTTCCGCTCGGGCGGACATAGGAAGAGCTGGGGCGCGAATAGCTGGGCGCGGAAGGCGCTGCGCGGTAGGATCTCGCGGCAGACGATCTCGCTGAAGACCCGCCGCCTGACGAACGGCCGCTTGATCCTGAGAATCCGCCGTCGCTATGGCCGCCGCCTCCAGCATGCGCGCCACCCCCGCCTCCTCCACCATGCCCTCCGCCCCGCTGGGCAAAGAGGGAGGACGGCGCGCTCGCCAACACGATTGCGGCGAACGCAGTGAAAGCGACTCTTCCAGCTTTGAATGATATGGCTTTGGCTGATCTCATAAGTCCCACCTTCAGCGCCGACAGCTGCGTGGGACGCGATCCAGAGGATGGGGAGGCCTCCGAGCGTCTCAGTAGTAGGATTATACCCTACTACCTGCATACCTATTTAACCCTAGGGGCGGAAATAAGTTGCGCTGGCGGGGCCGCAAAATGAACGCTAAGCCTCGTTTTGTTAGGCACTTAGGACGACACAAAGGCTGATCCTGGACTCTGGCAACCATCTCCATGGATGTCCAGCCGATGTCGAGTAGATGCACAGCCAGAGTGGCTGTGCCACTGACAGCGAAAAGCCTCAGGTCTCACGTGACTTCCTTACTGCGCGCTGACGCGCCGGGCGCGACCTGAGCTACAACCCGTACAGACTGAGCGGCTGTGCGACTGGCCGAAACGCGCACGAACGCTGAAAACCTTCCGGCAAGTCCGAAACGGTCACTAATACGCCCGGGATACGCAACTAGGCGGATTTTTTAGGGTTATTCCTACAGGGGCTTCAGGTTCCTCTGGCCATCTGTGTGCGGCTGGGGGGCATCTACTATGTGAGCTTCGTTGGCTCGCGCCAGGTGGTGGCTTTGGACGAACGCAGGAATCGTGAAGGTGGGATAAAGCGGCCGGGCGGAATCCGGGCCTTTCCGTGGTGGGGATATTTGTGCCTGACGTGTTTCGCGATGGCACTGTGCAGCGGCGTTCCGGCTCTCTCGCAAAATCAGCAGCCCGGTCTACCCCAGGACCTGGGAACGGGAACATCGGCACCAGCCACATCGGTCCCAGGAGGATCGGCGAGCGGCCAGCAGCCTGATCGGCAATTACCGGGAAGTATCAGCGGAAGGGTTCTTGATGAATCGGGAACCGCCGTGTTGGGAGCTCGGGTGCGGCTTACCCGCGACGGACGATCTGAGGATCAGGCCGAAAATCAGGCAGCAAATCGGGAGACGCTGACCAGTTCGGACGGAACCTTCTCGTTCGGCGGCGTTGCCCCGGGCGCTTTCCAATTGACCGTCACCTCGGAGGGCTTCGCAACGCAACTGTTATCGGGAACTGTGCATTCGGGAGAGACTGATACGCTCCCGCCGGTCACATTGATTCTTGCCGCGGCAAGCACTTCGGTGCGAGTGGTAGCGCCACAATGGGAAGTGGCGGAAGACGAGATCAAAACACAAGAGAAACAGCGCCTGCTGGGCGTGATTCCCAATTTCTACGTGAGCTACATTCCCGATGCGGCTCCCTTGGACGCCAAGCAAAAGTTCGAGTTGGCCTGGAGGTCGACGATCGACCCCATTACGTTCGCACTCACCGGTGCGCTGGCGGGAATCGAGCAGGCGGATAACACCTTCAGCGGGTACGGGCAAGGCGCGCAAGGTTATGGAAAGCGATTTGGGGCGGCCTATGCCGACACGGTGTCCGGAACCTTCATTGGCGGCGCGATACTGCCGTCGCTGCTGCGGCAAGATCCGCGCTATTTCTACAAGGGCAGGGGCAGCGTTCGATCGCGCGTGTTCTATGCCATCGCCAACTCTGTGATCTGCAAGGGCGATAATCAACGCTGGGAGCCGAACTACTCCGGCGTCCTCGGGAGCCTAGCGGGAGGAGCGATCTCCAATCTTTATTATCCGGCGAGCGACCGGAGCGGCGTGGCGTTGACGTTTGAAAACACGGGGATCGGGATCGGAGAAACCGCCGTCACCAATATCTTTCAGGAATTTGTGGTCCGCAAACTGACGCCTAGCCTTCGCCATAATCCAGCCAAGAATAACAGTCCGGCCGAGCCCTGAATCCGGGAATGGAGCGCGCGGAGGTGCTAGGAAGTTAAGTCCAAGTCCTCAGCCCGATGACGTGCCAATAGGCAAGGTAGGCCGCGGCAGTCAACAGAGCCAGCGTGGCGACGAGTGAGTACGCGTAAACGCCGCGACGAACCGCACGCCGACGCGCCATCCACACCGCATAGGCACTCGCCAAGGAAGAAGCGGCAAAAGCAATGGTCAGGGCACACAAGGCTGCGGATGACCACGTTAGATTTCCCAAACGCGAGATCAGGTCGTCGCTTCCCACAATGAATATCGCGACTATGAACACTATGCAGAGGACAGCGACAAGCGGCCAGAGTCGCAGCTGTCTTTCAGCGGGGCGACGGCGCTTTTTGCTGATTCCTCCAACGATCCAGAATGGTGCGTACACCAGAATCGACATGATCGAGAGCAGTACAAAAATGGCGAGAGTGATTTCGACGAGAGCCATCCAACCAGGGATGCGCTTCGAGGTAGTGCCTAAAATCTGGACGAATTGCCCTTCCTGGTTCGACGGGATCAATTCAAGTGTTGACACCGGCTCGGGAGGACCCTTCCGTGAAACGTAACGGAACTGGGTCCCGCCCGTTGGGAGAAATGTTCCACTCCCTTGACCCAGGCGCGTCAAAAAGAGTTCACCACCCTTCATGCGAACCCGGCCAAGTCCAAGCAGCCTTTCCAGGAAGTACACGTACTGGAAACGCGGTGATGCCGGCTCATACCACCCGCCGTATTGAACCGCATTCGACGGAAGAGGTACGACTGCAGGCAAAACAGGTCTCGGTAAGTCTCGCGTGATGTAAGCGCGAATTGCCTTCCCGATTTTCTGAAAAGCTTCTCCACTTCCGCTATTGATGCTGTAGAAGTAGCCCACACCGTATTGCGCCATGTACGCGAGCTGCGTCAGCCCTCCTTGGACTCCGCCGTCGTGCCCGCGGTAGGCAAAACCGTCGAAGATCATTGCGTAATTACTCAGGCCGTATCCGGTGGTCATTCCGGCTTGGGCCGCCCAACTGCTCGCCGGAGTCTCCATGCGATCAATGTCGGAGCTGGGAACAATTTGCGTGGCGTTCACGCGGCCGCGGTTAAGGTAGAGCTGAACGTAGGGCGCCATGTCCTCGGCGGAAGCGTTGATGGAACCCGCCGGCCGAAAGATGATGTTCGCATAGGGGTACGGAGTTTTCCCATCGTTACGGTAGAGGGTCGCCGCGGTTCCCGGCGGAGAAGGGAAATAAGTGGCTGTCTTCATGCCGATTGGGCGGAAGAGATTCTGCTCAACAAAATCTTCAAAACGCTGGTGCGTGAGTTTTTCGACGATGTATGCGGCGACCGCAGGGCCGGAGCTGCAATAGGCGAAGCGTGTTCCGGGCGGCCAGCGGGAGACACGCGAATGATGGTCATAATCGAGCGCTTGCGTGAGACTTAAATCCGGAGCATCTTCCGCAAATTCGCGCAAGTGCAACTCGTCCCAACCGGTGGTGTGCTCGAGAAGATGCACTACTCGCACGGGATCGGTAGCTTCCCAGGGATTCTCGAACCATACTTCGGGAGCCAGCTTGTGCACAGGATCGTCAAGGGAGAGCTTGCCTTGATCCACTAGCATCAGTACGGCGAGTGAAGTGAACGCCTTGGCCGTCGATCCAATGCGAAACAAGGCGCTGGCCGTCGCGGCGCGACCGGTGGCGATGTCTGCTACGCCCAGGCCGGCGGTCCACTCCGGTCCATCGCGATGCACGATGGCAACGGAAGCGCCGGGCGTGCGCGTCTGCCGAAGAATTGCCTCCAATTGCTGCTGCAATTCGGTTAACGACGCGGGTGACGGTTGAGTCTTAGCTGTATCTGCCGCTGCAGTGGCGAGGATTAGGAACGAGAAGATTAAGGTCGAAGCGATCTGCTTCAGCATTGCTTCTTAACCTCTCAGGGGATATGGGGAAATGTGCACGTTGTACACCCGCTCCACGGGCCATACAAGTTAATCCTTTCCGGTGAGGCCTTAGTTTCGGGCGTGGATTTGCGCTTGGTCCGCAGCCGTTCGTGTTCCGCTGGACCTGTTGGCAAGCAGCTTGTCGGTGGTGATATAGCCGACGGTCATGGCCACCACGAGCAGAGCGCCGATGAGCTTGGGCGGACTCGGAACGGGAACATCAAACCATCGGCAAAAGACGCCGATGGACAGGCCGAGGAGCAACGCGATCACCGTTTTTAACATGTTCCGCCTCCGAGAAAACCGCCTGCCATTCTAGCCTCATAGCGCAGTCAGGACGACCACAAGGGTCAGCTCCTCAGATCTCGAATTCCGTAAAGCGCCTGTTTACGAAACTTCCGTTTCTCAGGCACTTCGCTTTATAGGGTGGACTTGTTCGACTCTGTTAGGGCGTCACGGGCATGCCCAGGCGCTGGCGAAATTCCGTCAAGCGGTGATCCCCGCGCAAGAGAGCCAGTTCAGGGTAGTTCAGATATGCGCCGACTCGAGGGTCGTGGATAGCAGCCATCTTCTCGAGTGCCAGGAATGTGCGATCTTTGTTGTCCAGGCCTGCATACACGAAAACGTGAACCCAAGGCCAGTCCGGGTAGCGTGCGGCGACGTTTTCAGCGTCGCTGTTGCGTCCGGCTTTGGCATACGCGTAGCCCAAAAAACCGGGCGAACCCGTCCCCGCTTTGTCTTGTTTCTCGAAGATTGCAGTGGCTTCATTCAACCGGCCCTTCTCCAGCAGAGCGCGCGCGAGCAGCATCTCCACGGCGCTGTCGTCAGGGTGAGCCTTCAGGATGCGACGGCAATTGTTCAGCACCTCGTCGTAGCGGCCGGCACTCAGCAGCGCGCGATCCAGGAAATCATCGGATACCTGCGACAACGGATCCAATTCGACAGCCCTGCGCAATTCCCGAATTGCTTCGTTTAGCCTCCCGAGCGGATAGAGCACGGACATTGCCAAGTTCTCACGGGATTCCGCCAGGCTCGGGTTCAGCTCAATCGAACGCCGAAAGGCCTTTTCGGACTCTTGCCAATTGTGGTCGCGCGAATAGACCAGCCCCATGCTGCCGTACGCCTCCGCGAGCAGCGGATCGAGTTGCAGTGCTTTTTCGGCCGCGGCGAGCATCTTCGCATAGGCTTTTTCTGGCGGGAAAGAACGCGGGGTCACCGACAATCGGCCGTATGCCGTCGCAAGCCCCGCGTAAGCGGGGGCGAACCCCGGGTCCTCGGCAATGACCTGCTCGAATTTACCAATACCCGCCAGCAATTGGTCCCAACCTTCCGGCAAACTTTGAGCTCGCGTCAGCGCCCGAGCTTTCAGGTACAGATCGTACGCCTCGATGTTCGTGCTGTAGCGGCGCTGGCCCCGTCCGAATTTCAAACGCAATTGGTTGACGATGGAACGTGAAATCTCGTCTTGGATCGCAAACACATCCTTCACTTCACGGTCGAATTGATTGGACCACAGCGGGGAATCGTCGGAGACGCGAATCAGTTGAGCATTGATACGCAGCTTATCGCCCGAACGCACCACGGACCCTTCCAGAACCAGCGCCACTCCCAGTTGGGCGCCCACTTCGCGGATGCTGCGAGGCTTATCTTTAAAAAAGAAGGAGGAAGTTCGCGATCTTACCTGCAATCCATCGATAGCGGAGAGATTGCTGATGATTTCGTCGGTTAAGCCATCGCTGAAGTAATCGCTATTCGGTTCCGAGCTTAGGTTCTTGAAGGGAAGCACCGCGATCGTATACGACCCCGGATTCCGCCGAAACAGCCATAGCGAACCCGCCGCTACAGCCGCGATCACAACGGCGGCTATCGCTACGTTCCGCCACGACAGCAAAAAAGCGTTTAAACCATTCGCTTGCCCATCGGCGGGAGATGAAGCGCCTTGCGCCCGCACCTCCTGGGCCGCCCCGTTCTCAACCGGAACGATGAGGCGATATCCTCGCCGCGGCAGAGTCTCCACGTATCGCGGTGCTTCCGCTTTATCGTTAAGCGCATCGCGCAGCTTTCTTACGGCGCTGTTCAGGCCGGTATCGAAGTCGACAAAAGTGTCCGCAGGCCAAAGCTTCTGACGGAGCTCTTCGCGCGTGACCACGTCACCTGGACGCTCCAGCAAGAGCTTCAGCATCTCGAAAGGCTGTTTCTGAAGTCTCAGGCGAATGCCGTTCTTATAGAGTTCGCCCGAACGCAGGTCCGCCGCAAACGCGCCAAAGTGCACCCTCTGGTTTCGAATCGACGCTTCCATAGCGGTCTCGGAATGGACCGTAGTCTATCACCAACGGCTCAACAAGGAAGAGATTGTGGCCGCAGGAATGTCCTACCAAATCCTTTGGATTCGAGGAGCTGCACGATCAGAATTAAACCACGCACGGATCAGAAGCCCGCTCTTGCCTTCCACAGCAGTCCACCCCATCGTCGGCCCATTCGGGTGAGTCCAGGCGCAACCCGCCGAATACGAGCCCCAGGAGATGGCGTGAACAAAAAGCATCGGCCGCTCGTCGTACTGACCGTTTTCATCGCAAGCATGACCGCCGGCTGCAAAAACTACCCGTCGAATAGCTCTGGGGCCTCGAGCGGTTCCGGCGGCACCAGCAACCTTAACACCGTCCCGATGATCGAGGTTATCTATCCGAGCTGCGCTCCCGCAGGAGAGCAGTTCGTTAATTCAGTAAATAATCAGTTAGTGGTAGGTGGGCTAAATTTTGTAGCCAGTTCAATCGTGCGCTGGAACGGCAGCGATCTGCCGACCACTCTCGATCGCAATAGCGGAGGTGGGGTACTTACTGCTCAGATTCCGGCGAGCGACATTGCTGCAGCCGGGACAGCCGCGGTCACAGTCTTCAATCCCGCACCAGGCGGTGGTAGCTCGAACTCCTGGACTTTCACCACAACGACAGGAGCGGATAATCCGGTGTCAATCGCTGTGGACCCTGCCGGAAAGTTCGCCTATGTGGCGAATGCCGGCTGCGATGGCGGCGCTGGCAGCTACGTGTCGATGTACACCATCAACCCCACCACCGGGTCATTAGCGTCCATAGGACCACCGGCCTCCTCACAAGACTTCAGCGCCGGCTCGGTGACCGTCGATCCATTTGGCAAGTTCGTTTATGTAGCGAATACGGGAGATTATTGGGACGATGATGATGGCAGCGTCGTCATATACGCCATCAACGCCATGACCGGGGCCTTAGCTCCCGTAGGAGTGATCAGCGGAAGATGTCCGGGATTGTGCAATCCTTTCTCGGTGGTAGTGGAGCCATCAGGAAAGTTCGCTTATGTGCCGAATGGAGACGACGTCACGATCTACAGCATCGACCCCACGACCGGAGCTTTGACGTCCACAGGAGGGATCAACGTCGAAGGGTTTGCCACCTCAGTAGCCGTGGACCCTACAGGTAGGTTCGCTTATGTCACCGCTCCCGGCCCTCTTGGGTCGGCTGGCAACGTATCCGCCTATACGATCGACTCTGGGGCCTTAACGTCCATAGGAACAATAGCCGCGGGAACATACCCTAAAGCCGTGGCTGTGGATCCCACGGGCAAGTTCGCGTACGTGTCGAATTTAACATCGAAAGACGTCTCGATGTTCACGATCGACACTACGACCGGGGGCCTGACCTCCATAGGAACAATAACGGTTGGGGGTGGCTTAATCGCCATCCATCCGTCCGGGAAGTTCGTCTATGTGGCGAATTCCGCAGGCAGCGTCTCGATTTACGGCATCAATGCCACGACGGGGAACTTAACGTTCATGGGAACAACAGGTACCGCTGCCCCTGGTAGCTCCATCGCTATGCATCCGTCCGGCAAGTTCGCCTATGTGACGAATGTCGGCTCGAACAGCGTCTCGATGTACAGCATCGATGGTGCCACCGGTGCCTTCACGCTGATAGGGACCATCGGCACATGAAGGGAGTACCAATTCCGCAGCTGCCTTGTTACGTCTCACGTTCGGAGCCATTGGTGATAGTCAGAAAAGAAAGGCAACGCCCGATAAGTCGTGCCGGCTCAACCGGTCGATGCAACACCCACTGAAACCTACTCAAAGCCCAGACGTTTAAGAAGATTTGATTGGGAGAGCGTCAGCTTCAAAAAGGGGCCAAAAATGAGCTTTTGCTCTGCAACAGCCCTTCAAAACATAAAACCTCCTGTATAAGAAGAACTTATGACGCACCTGGTGTGTTGCATCGACCGGTTGAACCGGCACGCGTTTTCGGAGACTGAGGCACATTCCGAGAAACCCATTTTTGAAGTTATTTCGCGGAACACGCAGACCCGCCATTCCGTCCCGGCATCGTCTGATCGAGAATGATCACGTCAGGTTGTCGACAGACGCAAGGAGGAGTGCGCAGCGTAGACGCGGTGGGCTGGATTTTGTAACGTTATCGGCGATGCGCGACGAGTTCAGCCCCGCGATTGGCCCGGAGTTCGACCGCTTGCGCGTGGTGCTGGTGCGGTCGCGGAATCCGCTGAACATCGGCGCGGCGGCGCGGGCCATGAGCAACTTCGGGTTCTCGCATCTGCGCGTGGTGACTCCCTATGGGCCGGCGTTTCGGGAAGCGCGCTCGGCGGTGGGCGCGGCGGATGTGCTGGCGACGGCCGAAGAGTACGGCAGCGTGGCCGAAGCCGTGGGTGACTGCGCGCTGGTGGTGGGCACGACGGCGGTGGGAAAGCGCAGCATCCAGCACGATATCACGCGCCTGGAGCGCGGCGCGGAGCAGCTTCGCAAGGGGCTCGCGGCGGGGAACGTGGCGCTGCTCTTCGGTTCGGAGAGGACCGGCCTCAGCAATAAAGACTTCAGCCATTGCCACTGGTTGATCCGCATTCCCACCTGCGAAGCGAACATCTCCATGAACCTGGGGCAGGCGGTGGCGGTGTGCCTCTACGAAATCGTTCGCGACGGCGCAGCCGCCCCGCAATCCCAATCGAATCGCGAAACGGACGCGCAGGCGGGCCCGCGCGGCGAATTGATCGAGCAACTCACCACGATGCTGTTCGAGGCGCTGCGCGCCAGCGGATATTTGAAACCGAAGACCTCCACATATACGGAAGCGAAAATACGCCGGCGGGTGCGGCGGCTGAAGCTTTCGACTGAAGATGCCGAGGCGTGGATCGGCATGCTGCGGCAGATGCTCTACAAGATGCGGCGGACGTAGCGGCGCCCGGCGGGTAAGAGCGAAAAACCTCAGGTCTCCCGCACAATTCGCGGGCGACCTGAGCTACAAAACGGCACGGCGACGTGAGCTACAAGCCGCACAGCCAAGAGTGGCTGTGCCACCTCGGATTTCGGCAAACGGCGAGGCGCGCGCAAAGTACAAACCCCAGGGCCGCTCACAAAGAACGTGAGCGCGCCCTGGGCTACGAGGCTCCGCGAGTCGTTTCGGGAAGTGAGCCCGTTTGGGACGCGATTGCACCCAAGGGCAACGCAACTCCTGTACCTCAAGCCATCTGTACATGCTTTACCTTAGCTGTTATTACTCCTCCTACAGGATTCGCTGTAAGAATCTTTCAACCCAGCCCAAGCGCGCCCTGATGTCAGAACGGGGGTAATCCACTTGGGTAGCAAAAGGCTTTGTGGTCAAAGGAGTCTTCGCAAGAAAACGGATTTATACAACCCGCGCATAAGCTGCCCACTCGCTCCCGTTCTCTTCCCCCTCTTCGTTCTTGTTGCCGCTCTCGTTGCCGCTCTTTATCCAGCTGAAGGTTGCGCGCAGTCCATTAGCGTGGTGCAGAGGGTTACGTTCAACCAGCAGCCCTCCTCGAGCGGAACGGTCACTCTAGCTCTGCCCAAAGCGACCAGCGCGGGAGACGCGCTCATCGTCGGCGTCAGCTTCTGGCCACTCGATCTGAGCAGCGTGACCGACAGTTCGGGAGACACCTTCACTCGCGGCATCAGCACATCGATCTATCACAACGTCTCCCAGGGCGTGATGTACACCAATTTTTATTACGCCAAGAGCACGGCGGGCGGGGCCAGTAGCATCACGCTGAAATTCAGCGCCGGCAAAACCTACATGGTGGCCGCTGTGGCCGAAGTGGCCGGGCTCAACTCATCCGCTCCGCTGGATGCAGCGGCTTACAAAGAATCTCTGAGTTCGGCCAGCCCGTGGACTTCGGCGGCGATCTCGACCGCTACGGCGAACGAATATCTTTTCTCCTGGGCGGCGGATGAGTGGAACAACCCATCGTGCTCGAACCCCACTTCGGGGTGGACGGTAACGCAGAATAATTCCGGGGCTACGCTGTGCATGCTGGACCGAACGATCTCAGCGGCGGGTTCGTATCAGGCGGCGGTTACGCCCAGCAGCGCTTTCAACTACGGCATGGAGATTGTCGCATTCAAGGGCGCGTCGTCTGCTCCGCCGCCCGCGCCACTGACGATCTCGACGACTTCCCTGCCCGCGGGTACCGTGGGAACGGCGTACTCCACGACGCTGGCTGCTACCGGAGGAGTGTCGCCGTACACTTGGTCGGCGAGCGGTCTGCCGGGCGGCCTCTCCATCAGCAGCGCAGGAACCATCAGCGGCACGCCGACCGCCTCGGGAACCTTTAGCGCTTCGATCACCGTCCTCGATTCCACCAACGCCACAGTCAGCGCGAGCGAGACGATAAGCGTCGCTTCCGCACCAGCGCCGCCGCCGGTGAGCAGTTCCATCACGGTGATCCAGAGGGCTACGCTCAACCAGCAGCCCTCTTCGAACGGAACGGTCACCCTCGCTCTGCCCAAAGCGACCGGCGCGGGAGACGCGCTCATCGTGGGCGTCAGCTTCTGGCCGCTCGATCTCAGCAGCGTGACCGACAGTTCGGGAGACTCTTTCACGCGCGGCCTCAGCACATCGCTCTATCACAACGTCTCGCAAGGCACGATGTACACCAACTTCTATTACGCCAAGAGCACCGCGGGCGGAGCGAGCAGCATCACGCTGAAATTCAGCGGCGGCAGTACTTACGTGGTGGCCGCAGTGGCCGAAGTCTCCGGGCTCGATCCCTCCTCTCCCCTGGATACAGCGGCATATAAAGAGTCTTTGAGTTCCACTAGCCCATGGTCTTCGGCTGCGCTCACGACTGCCACGGCTAACGAATATCTTTTCTCCTGGGCGGCGGATGAGTGGAACAACCCATCGTGTTCGAACCCCGCTTCGGGCTGGACGGTAACGCAGAATAATTCCGCGGCTACGCTGTGTCTGCTGGATCGAACGATCTCGGCGGCGGGGTCGTATCAGGCAGCGGTTACGCCCAGCAGCGCTTTCAACTACGGCATGGAGATCATTGCGTTCGAGGGCGCGTCCTCTGCTCCAGGGTCCGGTACAGGGTCCGGTACAGGGTCCGGCACAGGGTCCGCTGCATCTTCCCCGACTTCGCCGGCGCCGCTGGCGATCTCGACGTTGACTCTGCCCGCCGGCACCGTGGGAACGGCCTACTCGGCGACGCTGGCTGCCACGGGAGGAGTTTCGCCTTACAGTTGGTCGGCAAGCGGTTTGCCGAGCGGCCTCTCCATCAGCAGCGCAGGAACCATCAGCGGCACGCCCACTGCCGCCGGAACACAGAGCGCGGCGGTGACTATACAGGATTCCACCGGCACAACCGCGTCCGCTTCGTTGTCGCTGGCCATCGGCGGTGCTTTCCTGCCGGCCAGGCCCGCGGTTACCTACAATCTGCTGCATTTTGGCAACGCGGGATTTGGCGGCGACGACACCAACGTCTTCCAGACCGCACTCACGTACACCGCGGGAAACGCGGCGGCATTGGAGATTCCGGCGGGAAGTTACAACATCTCCCCGGTCACTTTCCCGGCCAACTCTTATCTGATTGTGGACGCGAACGTGACGGTCACGGCTAACCCGGGGTATGGCACGAACGACCACCTGCTCAACGTGAACGCGCAGAACATCACCATCGTCGGCGCGGGAGCGGCTACGTCCGTATTCCACATGCTCAAGGCGCAATATACCAGCGGCGAATGGAGGCATTGCCTGGATATCGAGAATGCCACGAATGTGACCGTCAGCGGGATATCCTGCAACGACTCGGGCGGAGATGGGGTGTATCTGGCCAACAGCACCAACGTGACCGTGGAAGACAGCATCTTCAACAACAACCGGCGCCAGGGCTCCAGCATCACGGGCGGCGTGAATCACGTCTACTATTTGCGCGACTACTTCACCAATACCAGCGGCACCGCGCCGCAGAGCGGCATCGACATCGAGCCGAATGCACCGGGCGACTTCCTGCTGGACGTCAACATCGAGGACTGCTACACGAACACCAACGCGGGCGACGGACTCATGATCAGCCTGTGGCTGATGACCTCGGCTTCACAGCCCGTGGGCATCACTGTGCTGCGGCACCATTCGACGGGGAACCAGCGGTATGGTTATGTTGGGACCAACAACGATCCCTCGAACGCGCCCGGCACGATCCTGATTCAGGATTCGTTCAGCGATCAAAGCGGGAGCTATGGCGCGGCGGGACGGTTCTATGCCGGCAATGGAGCGAGCCTCACGTTCCAAAATCTGACCGTCACGAATCCTCACGTCAACGGTCCCGATCCCTCGTATGGAGATAGCGGCGCGGTTGACGTGATTCGCGGAGGCGGAGGCACGGTGGCGCAGGGCAATATCCATTTCTTGAACATCAACATTGCCGTGACCAACGGAAAAGTCGACCACTACTTCAATTTCCAGGACGGGTCGAACATCGGAACGACCAATGTTGAGTTCGTTCCCGGAACGTTGAGCGGGGCGACGCTGGTTCCTCCGAACGGGCTCATGCAGGGGCAGGGGTACAGCTCGATCAACTAGGAGTTCGACGGCGTACTCCCCTGAGTAACGGTGAGTACGCGGCGAGCGAGTTCGGCGCGGCGAGCCGAAAGATATAGCGAAGGTTATTTCTTCTTGGGGTCGAGGACTACGTCGCCCACGTTGTCGTTGTACTTGTCCATCTCGGAGGGGGCGCAACGCAGCTCCTGGATATCGAAATCGGCTGGCTGCAAATGTAGGGGAAACTTGTCGAGGGCCAGCCAGGGTTCGGTGTAGTACTTGGGGTCGATAATCTTCAGCGTGAGCTGCATATTGTCGCGGTCCACGCGGTGCCAGGTTTCCTCGACGCGCAGGGCATCGCTGTGCGGACGGCCGGCGTGGTCGATCCAGCTCCCCGGCATCAGCCCGTTGGTCTCGATGAAAAAGTCGTAATCGTTCAGCCATTTGCCCACCGAGTAGCCGTTCCAGCGGGCCTCCTCATTCTTGGGAAGCGCCCGCCCGTCGGTCCAGATGATCCGGTAATTGCCATAAAACGGACTGATGACAAGCACCTGGTTTTTCGTCTGGACGACGTCCAAGGTCCTCAGCTCGAAAAGCTCCATGTAGGGGAATCCGAGCGGATCACACCGGTTGATGGGATCGTTTGATTTTGCGGAGGGGACTTGCCTCACACTAGGCCCCGAAGGCAGGTTGCGCTTGAGTGCCGCAAGCCCAGCAGGCGTATATGGCAAAGGACTGATGATACCGGTTTCGTCCACCTGTCCTCCTCGGGTGCCGTTTCTTCCCGGGAGGACCGCCGGGTGCTCTTTGGCGCCGCTGGTCTGGCGTCCGCCATCTTCATAAGCGGCATCCCAGATTCCCGAAATATCGCGGACGGGAGCGGGGCCCGACTTCTTCCCCGCGTAAGTGGATCGCAGAGGCGAGATGTTATTCCATTTGTCCTGGGCTACGTTGTCCGCCGCGGTTTGAGCGCGGACCGCGGGCGAGAAGGCCAAACAGAACGTCAGAGAGAGCGGGGCAACGGCCGAAACGAGCAGGCGCTTAAACATTTTCGCAATCCCTCATTCAGCTGAAGCGGAGATTTTAGAACTCGCCCGCGACCAAGGCAGGCGCAAGAAGCACCAACGATCAGCTACGCATTCTCATTGGAACTGTTTGCCATTGATGATGATGCGGCGCTTGGCCGAGGTGGGGCTGGAGCCGCCGGTCGATCCGATGGGGCGACCATTCTTCGCTTGGTTGACGTCCACGCTGACGACATCGCCGGGCTTGAACGTATCCGGCCTCCAGCCGATGGCTCTCATGGACACCGTATTCTGAGCTTCGACAATCCAATGCTGGACATTGCCGTTGGCATCCTTGGCGTCCATTTTCAGCCAAACATGAGGATTGGACCAAATAAACTCTGTCACCGTTCCCGTAACGGTGGTCAGTTTGGTGTCGAACGAGGCGTTCCCGTGGTGCGCAAACAGCGGAACGGACGCGGCCAAGGAGGCAAGCACCAGCAGCGAAACAATTCCGGCCCTAGTTCTCATCGTGGTCTCCGTCTCTCCCACTCTCAGATTCCTGTGAGCAGCGGCCCCTGTTCCGCACCGACTCTCCTATAGCAGTGAGGCGACCATATCATCGCACATTTGCCAGTGTCAACGCGGATGGAGGGGAGGTGGCGAGCCTTCCGGACTAGCCAATTGCTCTGCACAGCCAGGAGTGGCTGTGCCACTGGTTGTGCGCAGCCAGGAGGGCGCTGTCGAGCAATAGACAGAGAGTTGGCTTCTAGACTATGTTGAACGCCGAGGCTGGGGTGAAGCTGCGAACCGGCTGGGACGATGCTTCCATACATGCGTCAACAAATGCGTCTCACAGATCGATCCACAGGAGAAGAGACTTGAGCGAACACTATCACGATCCCGCCGATTTGCGGTTCCTGAAGCAGATGGGCAAGCTGGCGCCGAACGAGTTCACTGCCTGGCTGAATCTGGACAAGATCGTTGCTCGCGAGGACGGCGCCATTCCCAGGAAATATCGCGAACTGATCGCTTTGGCGGTGGCCTGCACGACGCAATGCCCTTACTGCATAGAAGTCCACGTGAAGGCGGCCAAGGCCGCCGGGGCTTCGCGGGAAGAGGTGACGGAAAGCTCGCTCCTGGCCGCGGCTTTGCGTGCCGGCGGGGCCGCGACACACGGCGCCATGGCGCTCAAGTTCTACGAGCAAGAGTGAGGACGGTGGGAGAGGCCACAAATAGTACCCCTTTTGGAAAAGACCGTCACGGTGATTAGCGGCGGACCTTCCAACCGAATCGATGAACGTGTATGCTACCGTCACCCGAGAATAGGTTTTGAGATTCGGTTTGTTCTAATAGTCGTAAGGAGGATTGTCCTAATTATGCGTAACTCACGACTTTGTCCCAGAGCGATTGGCTTGGCGGCGGGCTTGATCTTGGGCGCCACCCTGCTGGCACACGCGCAAGGGCCGGCTCTGGACGGGAAGACAGCGGAGCAGGCTTACAAGAACATCAAGGTCCTGGTCGGAACTCCCGCCAGCCAACTCAACCAGGCCATGCACCTGATCGAAGGCGCGACGGGTATGGACTGCACGGTTTGCCACGTGGAGGGCGCGTTCGATAAGGACGATAAGCCGCCAAAAGCGACCGCCCGCAAGATGATGCAGATGGTGATCGATCTCAACAAGAACTCGTTCGACGGAAAGCAAGTGGTGACCTGCTACACCTGCCATCATGGCAGCCCGGTGCCGAGCAACATGCCGGTGGTGCCGGTTGCAAAACCAGTGGAAGAACTGGAGACGAAGGAAACATTCCCGTCCGTGGATCAAATCCTGGCCAAGTTTGTGGCGGCGCTGGGTGGCGAGCAGGCGGTGCGGAAAGTGACCAGCCGCGTGATCACCGGAACGCAGTTCATTCCCACGGGTCCCGGAGGCGGGACGCCTATGGCGGCGACGATCGAGCGCGACCAAAAGGCGCCCAATCTGGTGGTGACGACCTATCACACCCCGACGTATACGATCGCCGACGGTTTCGATGGCTCACAAGCCTGGGCTCAGGATATGAGGGGGCGCGTCACCCAACCTATGGCCATCGACCAAGGGCGCGCCAAGCGAGATGCGGATTTCTATATGCCGCTGGACCTGAAGCAGACGTACACAAAAATGGAAGTGCGCGAAGTGGCCAGAGTGAACGGCCACGACGCGTACGAAGTGGTGGCGACCCCGCAAGGGGACACCGAGGAGCGGCTTTACTTCGATGTGGTAACCGGCTTGCTGATTCGGAAGCAGACTGCTTTGCCGACTCAAGCGGGCCTGAGTCCCTTCCACGTGGATTATGACGACTATCGGGATACCGGCAGCGGCGTGAAGTTTCCCTACACGATCACGATGTCTCCGGCGAATCCGCGGACCGTGTTGAACGGGACGGCCACCATTTACGTGACCAAGGTGGAGGATAACGCGCCGGTCGACAGCTCTAAATTCGCCAAGCCCGAATCGAAGGCGGCGGCAGCGCGTTAGTCTTCGCTAGGGGCATCGGGTTATCGCAAAAAAGGGCCAGGAGCGGGGATCCGCTGCCGGTCTTTTTTTTGTTCCTGCTGCGTTTTGTACCTGCTGCGTTTTGTACCCGATGCGTTTTTGGCTCGGGAGGTTTGTGTCTGGGAGGGCCACCTCTTTAGGGAGCCGAAGACGGTCAATAAGGTCATTCGTGTATTTCAACCTGGTGCCCCACTTACGTGCATCAGTATGTGCAGGCTCTGTTCGGGCTGACAGGCGAATGCAGGCGGACGATATTCTCCCTACCTTCGCTTACCGACGCCGTCAGTCGAGCAGCGGATGATAAACTGCCGCTCAATGGGCCCGTTCCGGTACATGCAAAAGAGCGCCATTGGCCGTTACAGCATGGCGGTGTTGGCCACCCTCGCTGCTTTAATCCTACGTGAGCTATTAAGACCGCTTCTCGGAAATACGAACCCATACCACACAATCTGGGCGGTGATTGTCTTCTCTGCCTGGTACTGCGGCATCGGTCCCTCGATCGTCGCTTCCCTGTTCGGAGCCCTGGGTGTTTGGTACTTATTTTTGCCACCCTATCATTCGTTTGCTCTTCAAAACCGGACCGACATCTTTGGAACTGTAGATTTTCTCCTTTTGTCCGGCTTCATCATGGCTCTTGGGGAGGCGATTCGGCGTGGAGAAGCAAAACGGAAGAAGGCTGAAGACGAGCTGCAGATCGCTCGCGAGATGGCTTACGACAAACTCGACCACCTGGTGAAGGAACAAACAAGCGAATTAGAACGGAGCAATCAACAGTTGCGCCAGCTTTCCGCGCGTTTGATACGCATCCAGGATGAGGACCGACGGAGAATCGCACGCGAATTGCACGATAGCGCAGGCCAATACCTGGCGGCGGTGGCGATGGCGCTGGAAGCGGCCAAGAAAGAGCAAGCGTCAGCCAGGGCCATCCACAAGCTGGAAGAAGCAGCCGAGATTACCAAGAGATGTTCGTCGGAGATTCGGACCATCTCACACCTTCTCCACCCGCCCCTGCTCGAAGAGATGGGGCTGGCCTCAGCAATCCGCTGGTATGTGGAAGGGTTTACCGCCCGGAGCGGAATTCAGGTGAAGATGGAGTTTGCAGAAGATCTTCAACGCTTAGGAAGCGACGTGGAGTTGGTGGTCTTTAGGGTCCTTCAGGAGTCTCTGACGAATATTCATCGCCATTCGGGAAGCAGGACTGCGAACATCCGAATCGGTGCGGATTCAGAGCAGGTATGGCTGGAGGTACAGGATCAGGGCAGAGGTAAGCGGAATGGCAATGGCTCGTCGAACGGGTTTCGTCCCGGAATTGGAACTTTGGGGATGCGCGAACGGCTCAAGGAGCTGGCCGGCGTGCTGGAAATCGCGTCCGACGAAAGCGGCACACGCGTGAGAGCAGTCATCCCCGTGGGTGCTGGGGCCCGAGAAACTAAAGTTGGAGAGAAAACGGCCTCGGCCACAGGTTAGCATCCAGCCATATTTAGCGGCCCGGTGGGTAGTTCTTACGACTCCTGCGCTTGCCTGTCGATTTTGAACGACCCTCCACGCTCAATGGAAACCGTCCGCATCCTCTCTTCTGCACTACCTGTACTACAATTCTAAATATCCCAGCGTCATCGTGAATGGAACAAAGATGCGCTATGCAACGAAGATGGGGCTGTGCAGCAAAGATGGGCTAATGCAATAAAGATGTGCGATGCGAAAAACAGGGGGTTAGAGCATGAAAACGTTCGAGGTGCGATTTCGCTATCAAGATCGAAGTCAAGGAGCCGTGGAGTCTACGGTGAAGGTGGACGCATCGAGCCTTCCCGGAGCCGTGGGCAAGGCGGCGCGGGACTTTGTGAAAAAGCTGGACCGCAAACAGAGATTCGACATGAACAAGAATGGGCTGGAGATATCGACCAAGGCTGTCGAGACAGAAGGGGCGCAAGAGGCACAAGCGGGGACGCCTAGCTAAACTCTCGCAGCCAGCTTAGCTTCCAGCGGCGGGAGCTCGGTAGGAGGTCGTTAGGAGATTGGGCGCGTGAGGCATTTGAAGGTAATCGGTGAGACGCTCGCGCCGGACGGCACCGTACTGAAGCTGGCGCACCGAGACGACGAGTACGTGATACTCGCCGACGGCAAGAGCCTGATGTCCAGCGGCATGTATGGATCGGAGGAGGCGCTGGCCACGTTCGCGTGCAGCCGGGCGCGGACGCTGGAGCGGCCCTGCGTGCTCGTCGGCGGCCTGGGAATGGGCTTCACGCTGCGCGCGACGCTCGATTCCCTGCCCCCTGATGCGACGGTGGTGGTGGCCGAATTGGTGCCGGAAGTCGTGGAGTGGAACCAAGGGCCGCTGGGGCCGCTGGCGGGAAATCCACTCAAAGACAAGCGTGTGCGGATCGAGACGCGGGACGTGGCCATCACGCTCAGGTCCAGCCCGGGGAAGTTCGATGCCGTGCTGCTGGACGTGGACAATGGACCGGCGGCGCTTACCTCATCGGACAATGCGTGGCTTTACGACGATCAGGGAATCGCCGCCGCGTTCGGCGCGCTCAAGAGGGACGGGGTGCTCGCGGTGTGGTCCGCGCGAGAGGACCGCAAATTCGAGAAGCGGCTGCGGCAGGGCGGGTTCGCCGTCGAGGTCGAGCGCGTGCGCGGCCGCTCGAAAAACGGCGGTCCGCACCACACAATTTTTGTGGGCTTTGTGGGGCGCAAGAGTTAGTCGGGTCGAGAGGCCGTGTGGGAACTAGCGCCCGCGGTCGCCGCGGTCGCCGCGATCTCCACGGTCGCGATCCTGCGGCATTGGCGCGGTACGAGCCGGGTTGAACTCTTGCTTGGGAGCATGGTCCAGGGCGAGGTAGTCCGCCCAAGCTTGTGCCATGGATTTCGGTTCGATCTTCACGCGCGGCTTGGCGTCGTGATCTCCAGCATTTCGTTGGTTGTCCATGCCGATATCGTAAGCCGGGTTGACGCTGGTGTCGAGCGGATTCGGCGGCTCGATTCGCGTTCAAATCCCCCCGAGACCCCAGATGAGGATGGACGAGGGGTATGCGAGGGGTATGCGAGGCGACGGAGTGCGCGCGGCGACGGTCAGGCGTCTTTGACTTCGCGGAGCAGGCCGGTGGTTACGTCGTAGACGAAGCCGCGGATGGCTACCGTTTTGGGGATCCACGGGTGGGCGCGAAGCTTTTGCAACTGTTTGCGGACATTCTCTTCGACGTTTTGGAAGGCGTAGAAGAAGGCTGGGGAGACGACGGCGGTTCCGGCGCGGCTCTCGACTCGCGCGCGCAAATCCTCTTCGCTGGTGTGCATCAAGCCACAATCGGTGTGGTTGATGACCATGATCTCTTCGGTGCCCAAGAGATAGTGGGAGACGACGAGGGAGCGCACGGCGTCTTCCGTGACGATGCCGCCGGCATTGCGGAGGATATGCGCGTCGCCCGTTTTTAGCCCCAGGGTGCGAATCGAAAGACGCGTATCCATGCAGGTGAGGACCGCGAGCTTGCGCTGCGGGCGCGGGGTCAGCTCGCGCAATTCATGGTTGCGCGAGTAAATCTGGTTTGCGGCGATGACTTCGTCGATGACGCTCATGGCCGCAATAGTCTAACCTAGCGGGGGCGTTCACGAAGAATTGGCACGAACAATTGGGGTTCACTCGGGGGGCCTCGGGTGCTATAAGCTTGGCTGTTCCTGCGAGCGTGGAACCGGGCGTCGAAACGGAAATCCGGGGTAGGAACGGGAGAGACGGGAACATGCGAACTCTGCTCAGGCGGTCGGCGACGGCTTTTCTGTCCTTACTGGCGTTTGCGGCGATTGCCGCCGGCCAAGGCTATGTGCAAAATCAAAACTATACGCAAAATAAGAATGTTTTCGCCGACAAACTTCCGGTTGGACCAGGAGGCCCCGCGCCGGTTCACGATCTGAACGGCACCTGGGTGGGGCCGATCGGAGCCAAGGGCGTTTTACCCGGCGACGTTCCGGAGTTGACTCCCTTAGGCAAACAGATGCTTAGCCAAAACAAGCCCGAGGCGAAGTTTAACGTCGCGGGCACGAATGACCCCTTTGTGAGGACCTGCGACCCGCTCGGATTTCCGCGCAACATGCTTTTCGAGATGAGAGGAGTGCCGATTGGAGAGCTCCTGGGGATGACCTTTGTGTCGTTGCCCGACCGTGTGTTTTTGATGACTCAGTTCCAGCAGGTCTTTCGGGAGATTTGGACCGACGGGCGAGCTCTTCCCAAGAATGTGGGGAGCGGGGAAAGGGGCGCGCCCGACTCGCGGTATTACGGTTATTCGGTGGGGCACTGGGAAGCGGACAATATTTTCGTTGTGGATACCACCGGCCTGGACGATAGCACCTGGCTAAGCAGGGTCGGCTACCCGCATACGGCAGATGCCATGGTGCACGAGCGCTACACCCGCGCGGACCACAACGATCTGACGCTCACGATTACCGTGGACGATCCGAAGCTGTATACCAAGACGTGGACGCTGGCGACGATTCAGTACAAGTGGCTGCCTAGTCAGAACCTTGGCGAGCAGCTCTGCATTCCGTCGCGGGTGATCGAATATTTGAAGATCATGGGCGATAGCCAGTAGGCGCTGCCAGGCGCTAATCGGAGGCGGCAGAATCGGCGGCGTGGGCGACCGGGGTCACACCGTGAAGCTGCTGCAGCTTCTTCCCGCCGCTCACCCAGGCGCGGAGCCGGTCCATGTATAGATACACCACGGGAGTGGTGTACAGGGTGAGCATCTGGCTGACAATCAGTCCACCGACAATGGCAATGCCCAGCGGGCGGCGCAACTCCGACCCATTGCCTCTGCTCAAGGCAATGGGAATCCCTCCAAAGAGCGCGGCCATCGTGGTCATGATGATGGGCCGGAAACGCAGCAGGCAGGCCTCGTAGATCGATTGCTTGGGGCTATTGCCTTCGTTGCGCTCGGCTTGAATGGCAAAATCGATCATGAGGATGGCGTTTTTCTTGACGATGCCGATCAGCAGAATGATGCCGATCAAGGCGATGATATCGAGCTCGCTGTGCGTGACCAAGACGGCCAAGAGGGCGCCCACGCCGGCGGAAGGCAGAGTGGAAAGAATGGTGATGGGGTGAATGTAATTCTCATAGAGGATGCCCAAGACGATGTAGACGGTGGCCAGGGCGGCGAGGATCAGCAGCGGCTCGGTGGAGAGCGAGTCCTGAAAGGCCTGCGCGGTGCCTTGAAACCCCGGATGGATGGTCGCGGGCAAACCGATCTGGCGTTCCACATTCTGAATGGCGGTGACGGCATCGCCGAGGGGAACGTTCGCGGCCAGGTTAAACGTGAAGGTGACCGCGGGAAACTGCCCCTGATGGGCTACGGCCAGCGAGGTGGTGGAAGGTTCGTAATGCGTGAAGGCGCTGAGCGGCACAGGCGATCCGGTAGAGGAAGGAACGTAGATATTATTGAGCCCCGCCGGGCTGCGCTGAAATTTGGGATCGATCTCCATGACCACGTGATATTGATTGATGCCCTTGTAAATGGTGGAGACTTCGCGCTGGCCAAAGGAGTCGTATAGCGCGTTATCGATGGTGCTGGCGGATATCCCCAGGCGGCCGGCCGTTTCGCGGTCGATCATCAGGCCCGCCTCCAAGCCGCGATTTTGCAAATCCGTATTCACATCGCGAAGCTGGGGAAGCGCCTTCAGCTTCTGCAACATCAGAGGCGAGTACTTCAGCAGATCCTGGAGATTATCGCCCTGCAATGTGTATTGAAATTCGCTGTTGCCCATGCGCCCGCCGATTTGCACGTCGCGCACAGCCTGCAGGTAAAGGTTGGCGCCGGGAACGCGGGCCAACTGGGGCCGCAAACGGTTGATCACCTGGTCGGCACTGGCCGTTCGTTCCGAGAGAGGCTTCAGGGTGATGTTGAGATTGGCCATATTCTGACGGAAGACGTAGCCGGCCACGACATCCACGGCGGGATCCTTCTGCACGATGGCCACGTATTGCATCATCTTCTGGCGCATGGACTGGAAGGAGATATCCTCGGGGCCCAGGGCGGCTCCGTTCAAGCGACCGGTATCCTGCGCCGGGAAGAATCCCTTGGGAACGATGACGTAGAGGTACACCGCCAAACACACCATCCCCAGGAAAACTCCTAGCACCAGGCGCTGATGCTCGAGGACCCGTCGCAGGCTGGCGGCGTAGGCGTCGTGAAGCGCTTGGAATGCACGCTCGCTGGCTTCGTAAAGACGGTTGTGTCTTCCGCCTTCCTTCTTGGACTTAAGGAGTCGGGCGCACATCATGGGAGTGGTGGTCAAGGAGACCACCATGGAGATGGCCACAGCGGCGCTCAGAGTGATGGCGAACTCGCGGAACATGCGGCCAACAATGCCGCCCATCAGGAGAATGGGGATGAAAACGGCGATCAGCGAGGTGCTCATGGAGAGCACCGTGAAGCCGATCTCGTGCGAGCCTTCGAGAGCCGCATCCAGCGGCGCCATCCCCTTTTCCAGATAACGCGTGATGTTTTCGATCACCACGATGGCATCGTCCACCACGAAGCCGGTGGAGATGGTCAAGGCCATCAGGGACAGGTTATCGATGGTGTAGCCGGCCAGGTACATGACGCCGAAAGTGCCCACCAGGGAGAGCGGGACGGCGATGCTGGGAATGGCCGTGGCCCAAACGCTGCGCAGGAAGGCAAAGACCACCAGAATGACCAGAAGGACGGAGATGGCCAGGGTCACCTCAATATCGCGGACCGAAGCGCGAATGGTGGCGGTGCGGTCTTGCGATACGTTAATGCGGATGGAAGGAGGAATGGAGGCCCGCAGGAAAGGCAAAAGCGCGCGCACGCGATCGACGGTATCAATGGTATTGGCGGCCGGCTGCCGGTAGATTCCCAGCAGAACCGAAGGCTTGCCATTTACGGTTCCGGCATTCAGCCGATTGAGTTGTCCATCGACAACCGTGGCCACGTCCGAGAGGCGCACGGGCGCGCCATTGTGGTAAGCGACGATCAACGGCTTATATTGACTGGCGGTGAAAAGCTGGTCGTTGTCGTTCAGAACCATGCGGCGGCGCAGATTCGAGAGCGAGCCCTTGGGGATATTGGCGTTGGCTTGCTGCAGCGCGGCCCGCACCTGATCCAGGCTGACACCCAAGTCGCTCAACTGCAGAGGATTGACCTCCACGCGGACGGCCGGCTGAGAACTGCCCCCGATGGTGACCTGTCCGACGCCGCTGACCTGCGAGATTTTCTGGGACAGGATGGAGTCGGCCATGTCGTACATCTGCTGCTGGGTGGCGGTGTCCGAGGTGAGCGCGAGAATCATGATGGCGGACTCGGCGGGATTGCTTTTGCGCCAAGTCGGATTGGTGGGCAGATCGGGGGGCAATTGGCCGCGGGCGGCGTTGATGGCGGCTTGCACGTCGCGGGCCGCGCCATCGATATCGCGGCTGAGGGCAAATTGCAAAATCACGTTGGTGTAGCCGAGCTGGCTCGTCGAGGTCATCTGGTTGATGCCGGCGATGCGGCCAAACATGCGCTCGAGGGGAGTGGCCACCGCTGTGGCCATGGTGTCCGGACTCGCGCCCGGCAATTGGGCGTTCACTTGAATGACGGGATAGGTCACTTCCGGGAGCGAAGCGACCGGAAGCATGCGGTAGGCCAGCGCGCCGGCCAGAAGCAGGCCGGCCGTGAGCAGCGAGGTGGCGATGGGGCGCTGGATGAAAGGAGCCGAAATATTCATCGCCGATTTCTACCGGTTTCCCCGAGGCGCTACACCCCTGCGTCACCCCAGCGGCACACCTTAACCTAGGTAAGATGTGCAGCCTGACGATATAGATGTATCGTGTAACGATATAGGTGTCTGGAGATATCCGGAGACGACTTAGGGCTTCAGCAGGTGAAAAACAAGAGCAATTGACGCACGGCGATCGGCCTGTCCGGCTCTGGCCGAAACAACTTACTTGACGCCGGTTGCGTTCCCGGACGGATTGGCAAGTTTATCGCGATAAGCGAGAGCCTCGCTCGGCACACAAAATGTCTCTGTAAAATCCTGGTCTTTCATCCAGTAGTAGTTGGCTTTCAGAACCGCCCATGGCTTGGTATAGAACTTGGGATCGTCCACGGTAACGGCGAGGCGCAGGTTGTACTGATCCACGCGGGTATAACGTTCCTGAAAATGAGCCTCGGTGCTGTGAGGGTGCGCGCGTTCATCGAGCCAAGTTCGCTCATCCACGCCCGTGGTGTCGATTACAAATGTGGAGTCGTCTTCCCAGTGGCCGATGGAGTAGCCGTAGAACCGCGAGTCCGGATAGCCCCGGGCGTCCACCTTGGCCGGAAGTTGCCGGCCGTCCATCCAAACGTCGCGCCAGACTCGCTGCTGTCCATAGAGAATGGCCATGCGATTCGGAACCGGTTCGAACCACATTTGCCCTCTGGCGCTTACCGCTTGGGCGAAAAGATTACGGGGAAAACCGAGTGGATCGCAAACCTGGTACGGGTCGTTTCCGCCCCACGGCTGGGCCAGTGTTTTGGGCTTATGCAGCTGGAATGCAGCCTCGCCCGCTGGGGTCATGGGAGGAACCGGATCCTGCATGGCATTTTGGGGTCCGACCCAGGCGCCGGTGAGCTCACGCTTTGGGGCGGGTCCCGGCGGGTTCGGCATTTTGGGAACGCCCTCCTTGATGTAGCCGGCACTGCTGGTGCTCGGCACTCCTGTAGGCCACGGTTGCTGGGCCGCAGCCACGCTCGAAAGCGCCAGCACTGCCAAAACAGTAACGGTTACTAAGCTGACCAAATTGCGCATGTCAGTCTGTCCTCCTGGGGTCTGGACAGGTGGCCAAATAGACCCCGTAAAAAAACATCCACACGCGAAGGGCTGCGCCTGGCTCGAAGGGCAGCGGATATCCGTTGATACCGGGTGCCCGAAATAGACCGGCGAATCGCTCGAAAGGCCGTCCTACTGTTTCTTGGCGCCGGGTGTTTCGCCTTCCGGATTGTTGTATCGCGCCTTGCCGCCGCCGTCAGCACCGAGTTGGGTATCGTGCAACTCGGAGCCGTCAGCGAGTACGATTTTCTGCAGACGGCCCGCAGGGGTTCCGGTCTTGGCTTGGTACGTGGTAACGGTAATTACATCGCCTGGTTGCAGGGAAGTCTTACTCCAGCCGATCAGCACAAGCGCCTGAGGAGCAGCCGTCTCCACCACCCAATGCTGCATTTTGCCCTGGTCATCCTTGGCATCGAACTCAATCAGGCTGTGCGGGTTCGCCCAGGAGAAACTCGTCACCTTCACTTGCTTTAATGTGATCGGCTTCTCCGCGAAAGCCGCATTTCCGTGATGCGCCAAGAGGGGAGTGGAGCAAACCGCCAGGCCAAGAAATGCAATAAAGGTTAGCAGTGGGTTGAATTTCATCTAACGATCCTCCTGAACTAGAGATCCCACAGGATTTCGGTTAGAAGGCAGGGTATGCCGGAGTGCATTGCGCGTCAAGCAAATCGCGCTTCGTCAGGGCAAGAATTGCGAATGAGGGAGTGGTGATGGGAAGTTCTCCGCTTTCCGAGACTCCCGTTCTTCAGGACCTCTCGGGCGCAAACAACGGGAATTCCCGCCCGGCGGCGCTAGTCCGGCATCACGCGAAAGACAGTGGCTGTGGAGACCGGCGGCACCTTCCATTGCGGATATTTTTTGCCTTTCGCCTCGAGTACGGCTGCCTTTTCAGCGGGATCGTCGACCAGCGCAAAGGTGCTGTCGAACACCTGGTCTCCGATCTTCAGGCGCACGTGAGGATCGCGGACGATGTTTTCAACCCAGCGCCTGCCGCGATAAGACGTGAGATAGAGATTGCCGTTGTAAACGGCGCACCAGGCCGACACCGAGTAAGGAAGCAAGAAGGGCGTTTCGGTTTGAACCTTGACGGCGGGAACTTTGTCGGTGAACGACCAATCGGCCGGGGTAGCGACGGGCTGCCCCCGAAGCCAAAGGCCGGGCGCCCGGCACGCCAAAGTGGAAGCGTTGACACAGTTCTTCGGTTCGAAGCCGGTGAAGCGCAGCACCACCAGCAGCACGATCAGGCAGACTACGATTGCTCCCGCGATCTTCAGAACTTTCAATGGTCACCTCCGGAAGGCCCTCGGCGGGCGCGTCTAATATCAGGTTCAGCGCCTAATATCGATTTCCAGGCGATTCTTGAGAAGCAGCTTGGCTCTTTCGGCTGCCGCCGACGCTGGGTCGTGCTTGAGAAGCTCGCGGGCCATTGCCCAGAGACAATCTTCCAATTCGCGCACGCGCTCGGCGATATGAGGAGCGGACGCTTGGGCCTTGATGACTCGGTCTACATCCACTTCGCCGGGAATTTGCTCCACCTGTTCGACGATGGCGGTTTCGTCGGCATCCGCGCGGGAAAGCTGTCTGATGGGAATGATATTGCTCACGGGCCACTCCATTCGTTCGCAAGATCGGGGTTCAGTATAGCGCGAAGGCGTCGCCTCGGGGGTCGAGAGGGACGATTCGTCGAGTGATAGAATATTTGAGGATCATGGGCGATAGCCAGTAGGAGGTGAACTAGACGCCTGGAGAGAGTCCCCTCCTTATCCGGACTTGGCCGCCACACTCTTTCGATCCGGCTGGTGAACGGGCGGTCGTCCCAGCGCTTGACCGTGCGAAAACTCCACTGAGTGGCCATCTGGATCGCTGACGATGCAAAGATAACCGGCATAGGGATTCAGGAAGGTGGGACCGAATTTCAGCAGACCGTCCTTTCCGGCCTGGGCGGCGACTGCATCGACATCTTCGCGGGACGTGAGGCTAAAGCCAAGATGACTAATGGGGCCTAGAGGCGATTGCGGCTTGGCGCCCGGCAAGTTACGCGGCGCACCTTCCTGCAAAACCATGATGAAACTTAACTCGTCATCGCCGGAGCGGTCGCTGAGCCAAACGACTTCCGTGCCGATGCTGGACGCATCGGAGTGCCGATCCACAACCCTGAGGTTGGAGTAGCGTCCATAAAATGCGATGCTGGCCTCCAAACTGTGTACGTGCAAAGCTAGGTGGGTCCATTGTGCGCTCATGGTATTTCCATCCTTACTGTGATTAAGAGGGCCGAGCCTGTAAGCGATCGCTTCATTTTCCGCTGCCAAGCAGCGCCACGATGGCGAGCATCAAGATCACCGTGCCCCAGTGAATCAAAATGACCGGTGTGTACGCCCAACCCGCATGTCTTAAGACGATCAGCCCATCCAGAAACGGGATGAGGCTCAAACCGCCCATGACCCAAGCAAGAGACCTGCGGTCGCGCAAGGCGAGAAAGATGAGCGCCACAATGCCGGAGACAACATCTCTCGCGGCCTTGATCGCGAGCAGATCGCCGTCACGTGGATCCGCGAGAGAGACGCCAAATCCTTGCGCGCCCACGCCGGGATAGAGGAATTCGCGAACGCCAATGAATATGATCCCAAACGCAACCAAGATCGTCAGCAGGCCAGGCAGGGATGCAATGCCCAGCGGCCTCCAGGACTTCATCTGGTTCTGGAATTCCACCGGCGATCTTTCAGTGGAGGAATGCAGGACAGTAGATTGCGGCATGCTTCACCTCAATGTGCGGCGAGGCCCACAGAGAGCAGTACGAACGCCGCGATTAATGCGGATGTTCTCATCCAGTGGTACACATCCCAGCGGTGCTCCTCCGCGTGCCAGTCGCCGGGGAGGTTAGCGGGCGCCCACCTGGCGATACGACTGTTAATTGGCACCGGAGCGATGAGCGAAAACAACACGGCGGCAACTTGAATCGTGAACGCCATCGCATCGAGATGCCAGACAAGACCGCTTGAATGCTCGAAGGGCAAGAGCAATAGAAGATTGAGGACTGTAGAGCCGGTCATCCAAAACGGCATGACGCGGCCGAACAGTTTCGCAAGCGATGAACGCACGGGGATATGTACTTCGAGGGGTTGCCGATTTAGCATCGGATGGCTAAAAGCCGCTACATTCAGTTCACTGCCGCACATCAGGCCCAATACGACTACAGCCAAGAGTTGAAGTGTCATAGCGCCTCACTTCTTATTATTAGGCCGGGATTTGCTCTGAAGTCTCGTTACACAATCTCTAGACGGCTGGGCACGAGGCTGGGATGATGCACGAGCGGCGGGCGGACTCGCTTGGACGGTATCTTACCACCGCGCGGAGTTCATATCCCGCAAAATTCTGGTAGTGACTCATTTTGATTTTCGAGTGTAACTCTGTAACAGGATTTGTGGCATCATCCGTGCATGTCAAAGAAAAAGCAGGTTAAGGCTAAGAAACCCAAGAAACGAAAAGAGGACTCTAACCAATTGGCCTACCGTATCGTCAAGCAATCGACCCAATAAACTTCTATTCCGCTTTTACTTCTGCCTCCCCACTCGGCTCTGCCGGGATCGTTCCGAATAATTCACCAGGCTGGACAGTGCTGGATTTTACGCGTTCGATCATTCTCTTTACTTCGGAATTGGCATGTATCGGGTAAAGGTCAATGCCGGGGTGTTCCTTCGCAAATACTCTGAAAATCTCGTCTGCGAAAGCCTGACCAATGGTAGGGACGCCCGTGAAATCGAACAAGACAGTTTTGAACGCCTCAAGGCGTGCTACTACCCTCTTTGCTTGGGAGCGAGAAATCAGCTTATCGTTGCCGTATTGAGCCAATTTAATAGGCACGACGGTCTTATTAAACCCATAATCTTCGTCGCCAGAGGCGAACTGATCGAAAATCTTCTTGGTTGTCCTAGCCGTGTGATTGCTGAGTTCCATAAAAACTGCCGTCGCGCCCTCAACGCTAGAATCCATAATCCAATCTTCTTCCTGGCCGAATTTATGCCCAAAAAAGACTTGGTCAGACACTATGCTGAAGTTATCGAACATTCGCGACGTGAAAAATACACCTTCTCCCGTGTGGTGAGCGGGATCGGTAGTTAATTTGCCTTTAGCCAATTCAAGGACCGAATAACGTTGGTCAGGTAAATTGAGGGCTTGTTGAATCTTCTTGAATATGCCAATCCCATTGTCCGTAATCTGCACTATGGTATTGACGGCTGTCTTCGTCATCTTTACCGAAACCAGTGTCCCCCCAGAGTGATCCTTAGCATTGTTAAACATCTCAGTGAATCCATAATGCCAAATGTCCATGACATTCTCTGGGTGAGTTCCCAGCGTCGGAGCAATGTCTTTGTCCCACACCACGTGTTCCTCTAGCTCTGGGGAAATTTCATACACCTGTCGCCATTCCACGAGTGGGGCGAGTTTATAAACCCGCTTACGAGTCTCGCCACTCTCCGTAATCGATTTTTCGTAAGCGAGCCTTCGCAAGTGTTTGTTAACAGCCTGCCGTGTGATCTTGAAATGCTCCGCCGTAACCTTGCTAACATCGTGCGGATGTTTCTCGACGTGTTCTAAAATAAACCGCCGAATATCCTCTCCGCGTGCCCTAACTCTCATGCGAAGCATTGTAAACCTTACTCTTCACTATTGTCAACTTTAATCTTGATATTGACAACCTTAGGCAATACGATTGGAAACTATAAGGAATCAATTGACAACCTTACGGGGTCTTGCCCCATGAATAGACTGAGCAAAGAACAGCGAGTCAAGATCATAGCTTCACTTGTCGAAGGGAATTCTCTTAGGGCGACAGCTCGCATGTGCGATGTAGCCTTCAACACCGTTCTCAAGCTCGTTCCTGAAATAGGAGCGGCGTGCGCGGCATACCAAAGTAGAGTTTTCCGCAACCTGATTTGCAAGCGAATTCAGTGCGATGAGATTTGGTCTTTCTGCTATGCCAAAGCGAAGAATGTCCCTACCGACAAGCGGGGTCAATTCGGGTATGGCGATGTGTGGACGTGGGTTGCAATTGACCCTGAGACCAAACTCGTTGTTAGCTGGTGCGTAGGCAGCCGTGGCGCAGCAACCGCTAACGAGTTTATGCGCGATCTGGCAGCACGCCTTGTTAGTCGTGTCCAACTTACGACAGACGGACATCGTGTCTATTTGGATGCCGTGGAAAATGCATTTGGGTCTGATATTCAAAATGAGTCACTACCAAAATTCTTGCTTCCGCTATCGATCGGCGAGCGGCAACGCGGACCATCCGGTATAATGTTTGTCCATTGCTTTCACTAGATAACGTCTCCATGCGCTTCGGCGAACGGCGGCTCTTCGAGGACGTCACTTGCTCCTTTCTTGCCGGGCGGCGCTACGCCATCACCGGGCCGAACGGCGCGGGCAAGTCCACGCTGATGAAGATCCTGACCCGCGAGATCGAGCCTTCGCACGGCTCGGTGACCCGGCCGAAGAGGGTGGGCGTTCTCCGCCAGGACCAGTTTGCCTTCGACAAATTCCGGGTGATCGACACCGTCATCATGGGCAATGCCCCGCTCTGGAAAGCGCTGGAAGAGCGCGACGCGCTCTACGCCAAGCCGCACGACTCCTTCACCGAGAAGGAAGGCATGCGCCTGGGCGAACTCGAAGGAATCATCGGCGAAGAGGGCGGATACACGGCGGAGGCTGACGCCGCGGTGCTGCTGGACGGCTTGGGGGTGGAAGCCGCATTGCACGAGCGCAAGATGAGCGAACTGCAGGGCGGCCAGAAGGTGCGCGTGCTGCTGGCGCAGGCGCTGTTTGGCAATCCGCCGGCACTGCTGCTGGATGAGCCCACCAACCACCTGGACCTCGATTCGGTGCGCTGGCTGCAGGAGTATCTCTGCGAGTACAAGGGCGTGCTGATCGTGATCTCGCACGACCGCCATTTTCTGAACAGCGTTTGCACGCATATCGCCGATATCGACTACCAAACCGTGATCATGTACACGGGCGGGTACGACGATATGGTCCTGGCGAAAACGCAGATCCGCTCGCGCATCGAAGCGGACAATGCCGTGCGCGAAAAGAAGATCGCGCAATTGAATCAGTTCATCGCGCGATTCTCGGCCGGCACGCGGTCGTCGCAGGTGATGTCGCGGAAGAAAGAAGTGGAACGGATACAGACCACGGAGCTGGCCCGATCCAACATTCAGCGGCCCTACATGCGCTTTGAGATGAAGCGGCCTTCGGGGCGTTTTCCTCTGGAGTTCAAAGACCTCTCGAAATCATACGACGGACAGAAGGTAATCCAGCGTTTCTCGGCCAGCATTTCGCGGGAAGAAAAGATCGCCTTGATGGGCCGCAACGGCGCGGGCAAAACGACGCTGCTGAAGTCGCTGATTCGCACGGCACCCGGCTACGTGGACGATGCGGAGAGGGAGTTCCCGATCGATGGCGGCACGGTCACCTGGGGGCCGGAGGTGAGCGTGGGCTACTTCGCGCAAGACCACAGCGAGTCCATCGCCAAGGGCACCACGGCCATCGGATGGCTGCAGCAGTTCGACCCGCAGGCGACGCATGAGGAGCTGCGCGGGCTGCTGGGGCGGATGCTCTTCAGCGGCGAAGACGCTTTGAAGTCCACGAACACGCTCTCCGGCGGCGAATCCGCGCGGCTGATTTTCTGCCGTCTGATGCTGCAGAAGCCGAATTTCATGGTGCTCGACGAACCCACCAATCACCTGGACCTCGAGTCCATCAACGCGCTGAACATTGCCTTGCAGTCCTATAAAGGCACCGTCTTGCTGGTGACGCACGATTACGACGTGATCGACGAGGTGGCCACGCGCATCTGGCACTTCGAGGATGGGCACATCGAGGACTTCAAGGGCGTTTACTCGGAGTATTTGTCTTCCACGCAGGATCGGGAGAAAGTGTCTTAAGGCAGGGCCCTTTGCCGAGGCTCTGAGCCGAACTGTTTAGACGGGCGAGGGGGTTCTGAAGTATCCTGAGCGGCCACCTTACGTCAGCATCGAAGGAGAGAATCATGGGCAACCGAGATAGGCGAGGCCGGGAACCGAAGAAGCCAAAGAAAGCCAAGGAGCAGCGTGGTCCTGCGAAGTCACGGTGGGAACCCACTCCGCCCCGACCGGCGCCGACGCCGTCGCCGAGACCTCCTGAGAACGTGCCCCAAAGCTGAAGCGCCAGACGGCGTGAACAGCGTGAAGTTGCGCCGGCTGCTCAGGCTCCCGCCAGCGGTGTTTAGAGCGCGAGCCGCCAGCAGCCGCGCGGTGCGGCAAAACCTTCCTTGGAACACCCGCCTGCAGTGGACCACAAGTTCGATGCCTTAATTCTTGGTGGCGGCGCCGCCGGGCTGATGTGCGCGGCGGAGGCAGGCAAGCGTGGACGCCGCATCGCGGTGATCGAGCATGCCGATCGCCCCGGCAAGAAGATCCTCATCTCCGGCGGCGGCCGATGTAACTTCACCAATATCCATTGCCAGCCGGAACATTTCCTATCCGCAAATCCGCACTTCGTAAAATCGGCGCTGGCAAGATATACGCCAGCGGACTTCATCGCCCTGGTGGAAAAGCATCGCATCCCCTATCACGAGAAGGCGGCGGGACAGCTTTTCTGCGACCATTCGGCGGAGGACATTTTGAAAATGCTGGAGGCCGAATGCGCGGCAGCCGGCGTGCAAATATTTACGCGGACCAAGATTAACAAAGTCGAGCGCGCGGCGGAGTTCGTGGTTCGCGCCGAATCCGGCGTGTTTCGCGCGCCGGCGCTGGTGGTTGCGACGGGCGGGCTATCGATCCCTAAAATGGGCGCGACCGGCTTTGGCTACGGCGTGGCGCGCAAATTCGGCCTGAAAATCCGCGCAACGAGACCCGCTCTGGTGCCGTTTGTGCTGGCCGCAAACGAGCGAAACCAGTATTGCGATTTGGCGGGCGTCTCGGCGGAAGTGGCCGTTTCGACCCTTTCCGGCGACGATCATGCGTTTCGGGACAAGATGCTCTTCACTCACCGGGGGCTGAGCGGACCGGCGATCCTGCAAATCTCGTCGTATTGGCACACGGGCGAGCCAATCCGCATCGACCTGGCGCCCGGCCGCGATCTCGCGGCGGCGATTAGCGAAGGCCCGACTAAGAATAAGACCAGGAATGCGGCCGCCGTCCGGCTCGCTTTGCAGGGATTCCTTCCGCATCGTTTCGCCAAGCGCTGGGTGGAATTGCATGCGCCCGCCGCGTGGAACAACGCGGCGTTGGCGGCACTCGATCGGCAGACGCACAAATGGGTGCTCGTCCCACAAGGCACCGACGGCTACGAAAAAGCCGAGGTGACGGCGGGCGGCGTGGATACCGATGAGCTGTCGAGTAAAACGATGGAAAGCCGGAAGGTGCCGGGACTGTTCTTTATCGGCGAAGTGGTGGACGTCACCGGCCACCTGGGCGGCCATAACTTCCAATGGGCCTGGGCGTCGGGCGCGTCCGCGGGGCGCGCTCTATGATTAGCGGCGCTTGTGAGGGCGCCGCGACGCATTGATCCTTCCCGTTTCAATGGCGGCCGTATATGCCGGCGCTTCGCAGCGAGAAAGCCAGTGACCCGCGTCACAGAGAAATCGCCCCCCTTGGCATATAAGAGGTCCAAGAGGAAACGCCGATGTTCGACAAGAATATTTTTCGATTCCCCACCGCGCGCGACTGGTTCGACATTCAAGGGTATGTCCACCGCGGCTTTGAGGACGTACGCGAGGCATTCGAGCAAAACTTTGTACGGCGAGGCGAATTGGGCGGAGCTTGCTGCGCCTACGTGCGTGGCGAGAAGGTGGTCGACCTCTGGGGCGGCATTCGGAACAAGCACAGCGGGGAGCCCTGGGAAGAAAACACCATGGTGGTGGTCCATTCCACAACGAAAGGCTTGGCCGCAATGACCCTGGCCATCACCCACGCTCGCGGATGGCTGGACTACGAAGAACGGGTGTGCACGTATTGGCCGGAATTCGCGCAAAACGGCAAGGAGCGAATCACCGTACGCCAGCTTCTGGCGCATCAGGCAGGTCTGTTCGCGATCGACGAGCCCGTGGATCGAACCGTAGTCGCGGATCTGGATCGCCTGGCGGTCGTGCTGGCGCGTCAGAAGCCAGCGTGGGAGCCGGGAACCAGGCAGGCCTATCACGCTCTCACACTCGGCTTCTATGAAGGTGAGTTGCTGCGCCGGGTGGACCCGCAGCATCGGAGCCTAGGACACTTCTTCCAGGACGAGATCGCGTCGCGGCTGGGGGAGGACGTCTACCTTCGGTTGCCCGAGGCGATCCCGAACTCGCGTCTGGCCACACTGGCGGCGCCGAGCCTGATCGAAATGCTGCACGGGCTCGGCTTCGTAATGGAGTTGATGAACCCTCGCTCCAACATCCACCGCGCGTTAAGCGTGAACCCGGGCACTGGGATTTATCAAGACGCGCAACGTATCTACGCGCGCAATCTCGAAGTGCCGTCGGGCAACGGCGTCGCCACCGCTCGAGGCATCGCTCATGCTTATAGTGTTTTCGCCGGCGACGGACACGAGCTGGGTTTGCGCCAAGAGACGCTGGATCTTTTGGCTGCGCCGGCGATTCCGCCGGCTCACGGATTCTATGACGAATGCCTGAAAGTGACTGGGGCGCAGTTCTCGCTGGGCTTCATGAAGTCGAGCCAGGTCTGGCCGTTCGGCAGCAGCCAGGCATTTGGTGCACCTGGAGCTGGGGGCTCGCTCGGCTTTGCGGACCCGGCTTCCGTCGTCGGCTACGCCTATGTGACCAGTCAGGCTGGGACGCGCCTGACCGGAGACCCACGGGACGTGGCGCTGAGAGACGCCCTGTGCACCGCTATTGGGGATTCATCACGAACGGCGCCAGTTGCCGCTTGAGTGTTCGTGACGGCGCACGCATGGCGGATGTGCCCCGATAAGTCCTGCCGGTTCAACCGGTCGATGCAACACACTAGGTGCGTCATAAGTTCTTCTTATACAGGAGGTTTTATGTTTTGAAGGGCTGTTGCAGAACAAAAGCTCATTTTTGGCCCCTTTTTGAAGCTGACGCTCTCCCAATCAAATCTTCTTAAACGTCTGGGCTTTGAGTAGGTTTCAGTGGGTGTTGCATCGACCCATTGAGATCACCCCCGTTCCCGGAGTGTGGCTCAGCCGGAAAAACCGCCCTTCGACCCGAAGGCGCTCAGCAGGCGTCGTAAGTATCCAGCTCAAGGCTTACTTTCCGCCAAGCCAGCCCATCGAGCCATGGTCCAATCCGTGACGATTACGGCGGCGCTCTTGCCGGTGTCCTTCGCCGCGTCCACCGCGGCGCTCAGCGCAACGTGCAACATCGCGCTTGTATTCGTTACGAAGTAGGTACCCAAGGGCAATCGATAAATCGTTCCGTCCTCTCCCTTCATGTCTCGCAGGTAGCCCCTCTGTTGCATGTGGGCGTGAAGCCGTTCGTAATCCTCCGGACCTGCCTGATGCAGTTCAACTCTCGCCATGTAATTTGCCATCGAGGCTCCCGTGGAATCTTCTATTTCGAGCGCGGTGCGGCAGCGAACGGCGGCCAATAGCTTCCGCGAAATTCTGGACGATAGTTTACACGGCAAGGCGTGCTCGGTAGGCGCTGATGAGTCTGTTGTCGGAAGTTGACCCACGGCAAAAGCCAGCCTCCGAGATGGCCGTTTCTCGGGCCTATCTGCACTACGGTTCTCGCGGCCGCCCTATAAAAGTACAGCGTTTCTCGCTTCACACCTTCTGTCCTGAAAGGGGCAGCCAAGGAATCCCGATGCGTCTAGCATTGTTCTCAGATGGTTTGCGCTTCCTTTAGGAACAGCGCAATCCCGCTCGTGGAGGTCGCTGATGAACCTTGTAGCCATGGAAAGCCCCATCGGGCTGGACCGCCTCGCAACGCGGGAGGAAGTCCGCTCCGCACTGTCATTTTGGTACCGAGCTGCTTTTGACCCTGCCGGCACCCGCGACGATTGCCGCAAAGCGGATTCTTACTTGACCGGTCGCTCTTGTAACCTTGACGAAGACACGATGTGGTTAGTTATCGTCAGCAAAACGCCAGATTCCATGAGCAACTGAATGTATTTGTGAAGGGGAATTCCCCCAGTCTTCCGACTGTGGCATCGAACATATTAGGCAGGAAGCGCCGAAGGGCTTTGCAGCTTTGCTGGCCTTCCGAGCGGTGGGAGGAAACCAATGAGTGAAGGTAAACACAGTCACCACGGACACGGAATCCCGGATGGCGAACAGCTTCCGCACGACCCTGGTCCTTACTGGCGACGTGCCCATCGTGATTGGCGTCTCTGGGTAGCTTTGGTTTTCTGTTTAGCGGCCATCATGCTGTATGTCATGAGCGATAACTTGTCCCTTCATTTTGGGCATTAGGGGGACTTCCGTTCGGCATGTTAGGGAGCGTGGCTCCCACACGCAGGCGGGATCTTTCGGATCAGGTTGAGAAGAGTTACTCGAACTGTTTTCGGAAGGCGGCAAGCTGCTGCTTCAGGTCGGCTACTTCGTTCTGAAGGGCCGAAAGTTCATCCTCCAGGCGCGCGATACGCTCATCATTGATCGGCACATGCGCGGCGCTGTGCGTGGCGGCTGCTTCGCGTGTGGCCGCCCGTAACTGCATCTGCGCTTCGTTCTGGACATCGATGTGCACATCGCCCGATAACAGTTGGGCGTAGCGCGCCTCCTTGGTGCCGGGCTGGCGGGGGAGCACCTTCACCACGGGCGGCTCGCGCTGGGCCAGCCGTTGCAGCGTGGATTGCACCTGGCCCAGGTCATCGAAGGGATACATGCGCTCGGCGCGGCCGCGGAGCTCGCCGGGCGTCTGCGGGCCCCGCACAAGCAGCTCACAGAGAACGGCGATCTCGCGGCGATCGAAGTTGAAGGCTTCCTGGAGCCGGTGCTCGAACTTGGTCACCCGGTTGTCCATGCCGTCCGCGGGGCCGGCCAGGCCTTCTTTCTCCAGGCTGCGCAGCGCCTGGCGAATGGCGTCCTCGTTCAAGCTCATCGCCGGATCGCGGTTGGATTTCTGATTGCAGGCGTTGACCAGAGCGTTAAGCGAGAGCGGATAGTAGTCCGGAGTGGTGAGCTCCTTTTCCACCAGAGCGCCCAGCACCCGGATTTCAACTTCGCTGAGAATCTTCACAGAAGAAAATCATACAGTACTTCGCATCTCCGCTTCGGATCAGGTCACAGCAAAGCCAACTCTTGGTGAATAGGGTCCCGACAACTGGATTCCGAGAAGACTTGCCGTTGACGAAAATCGCATTTCTCAGGCTCTATCGTTGCCCATGGGCGTGAAGTAGACTCTGGGCTTGGCTTTTTTTCTCGGCGACGATTGGCTATGGACGAACCAACCTTTCAAGTCCGTGGATTAACCAAAATTTACGGGACCGGGGCTGGCGAAGTACACGCGCTGCGCGGCGTGGACCTGGATGTCCGGCGGGCGGAGACACTGGTGCTTCTTGGTCCTTCCGGATCGGGAAAGTCGACTCTGCTGAATATCCTGGGAGGTTTGGACCGCGCGACCGGCGGGCGAGTCACGTTTCACGGCCGCGATTTGACGCGCGCTTCGGACGCGGAGCTCACGCGCTACCGGCGCCAGTCGGTTGGCTTCATCTTCCAGTTCTTCAACCTGATGCCCAGCCTGACGGCACGGGAGAACGTGGAGCTGATCACGGAGATCGCCGATACGCCTATCGATCCCGCGGAGGCGCTGGCGATGGTTGGCCTGAGCGATCGCATGGACCACTTCCCTTCCGAATTGTCGGGCGGCCAGCAGCAGCGCGTGGCTGTGGCCCGAGCCATTGCAAAACGGCCTGAGCTTTTGTTGTGCGATGAGCCGACCGGTTCGCTCGACAGCGCCAGCGGCGTGCAAGTGATCGAGGCCATTGCCAAGGTCGGCGGCGAAATCGGAGCGACCACGCTGATCGTGACGCACAACGCGGTGGTCGCGGACATTGCCGACCGGGTGGTCCACTTCTCCAATGGCGCGGTGGTAGACATCAAAGACAATCCTGCCAAGCGGTCCGCGCACGAACTGACCTGGTGATGCGCATCCTCAACCGCAAACTGCTCCGGGACCTATGGCGTTTGAAATGGCAGATGAGCGCCATCGCGATGCTCATCGCCTGCGGCGTGTCCGTGGCGGTGATGGCGTTCTCCACGCAGAAGGCGCTCGTCACGGAGCAAAGCCGCTACTACGAGGAGACCCGCTTCGCGGACATCTTTGCGTCAGCAACACGCGCGCCGCTATCGATCGCAGCGGACCTGGCGCGAATCGACGGCGTGGTCCTGGTGGATCCTCGCGCGATGGAGTCCGGCTTGATGGACGCTCCCGGGCTGCTGCGGCCCGCGACCGCGCGGCTGATCTCCCTGCCGGACGATGAACAGCGCGCGCTGAACCGCATCGTGGTGGTCGCCGGGCGGCTGCCGGATCCCAACCGAAGCGATGAAGCCGTCGCGCTGAAGACCTTCCTGGACGCCGCGCACATCAGCCTGGGAGAACGGCTCTCGGTGGTGATCAATGCGCGCCAACTGACCTTCACGATCGTGGGGGCGGCGCTTTCACCCGAATACGTCTACGTGCCCAGCTCCAGCCCCATGCCCGATGACTCGCACCAGGCGGTGCTGTGGGCTCCGCGCGGCGCCGTCGAGCAGCCTACGGGCCTGGGCGGCGCATTCAGCTCCGTGTCACTCAAGCTGGCGGGCGGCGCGTCGGAGGCGGCGGCCCTGGCCGCGGTGGACCGCATTCTGGCGCCGTACGGCGGTACGCCGGCGTATGGCCGCGCCGATCAAGTCTCCAACAAGTTTCAACAGGACCGCATCCAGCGGCTGGGAGTGATGGCGGAGGTGGTTCCTCCCGTCTTTCTGATCGTCGCCGCATCGCTCGTGAATCTGGTTCTGGGACGGCTGGTGCAGACCGAGCGTGAACAGATCGGCCTGCTGAAGGCGTTCGGCTATGGGGATATGGAAGCCGCCTCCATCTACGCGAAGATGGCGGGCCTGGTGGGAGTGGCGGGCGTCATCGCGGGCGGCGCCCTGGGAGGCCGGCTGGGAGCCGGGGTCACCGGCGAACTGGCGCCGTATATGCGATATCCGCACCTGAACGCGCAGTTCTCCTGGAGCGCATTCGAAGTGGCCGCGTCGCTTTCGATTGCCGCGGCTTTAACCGGTTCCCTGCTGGCGGTGCGTCGCGCGGCGCGGCTGAGCCCCGCGGTGGCCATGCAGCCGGTAGCCCCGATGAGCTTCCGCGAGGGGTTGGCCGAGCGGTTCGCCTTCTGGAGATTGCTCGATCAGCCCACGCGCGTGATCGTGCGCAACCTGGAAAGATTCCCCGGGCGCGCCGCGCTTACCGTGGCGGGCCTGAGCGTGAGTCTGGCTTTGCTGGTCGGCTCGCAGTTCCTATTCGGCAGCGTGGACGCGGTGGTGAACCAGGCGTATTACCAGATGCGGCGCTGGACGGACGAGATCGCGTTCAGCGACAACCGCGACCTGCACGCCGCGGCGGAAGTGGCCCATCTGCCCGCGGTGCTCAGCGTCGAGCTTCTACGCACGGCGCCGGGCAAGATGTGGGCGAACGCGCGCGAGGAGCGAATGAGCGTTGTGGGACTCGACCGCGAGGCCCAACTGGCCCATCCGCTGAATGCGCAGGGCCGTCCCATCGCCTTCGAAGGAAGGGGCGTAGTGCTTTCACCGGCTCTGGCCGCGCATCTCGGCGTGGGTCCGGGAGGCACGGTGGGAATTGAGATCACGGAGGGCCGCCGGCCGCATGCCGTTCTGCCGGTGACCGCCATTGCCAATGAGTACCAGGGATTCACGGCTTACATGGCGCGCGACGCCTTGAATCGCCTGATGGGCGAGGGTGACCTGGCATCGGGGGCGGATCTGCTTCTCAAGACGGACGAACGCAATGATTTCTATCGCTCCATCACGCAGGTGCCGCAGATCGTGAGTGCCGCCTCGCGTGACGACACCGTGGCCGCCTTTCGGTCCGCCGTGGCCGCGGTGCTGGTCGTGGAGATGGCTTTCTTCCTGGGTTTCGCTTGCGCCATAGCGTTCGGTGTGGCGTATAACGTCAGCCGCATTGCGCTGGCGGATCGCGCGCGCGACCTGGCGACACTGCGCGTACTGGGTTTCGCACCCGCCGAATGCGCCTATATCCTGTCCGGCGAGCTGCTGCTGCTGGCGCTGGTGGCCATACCGCTGGGCATACTCGGAGGTCTGGGCATGGGGAAAGGGATGGCCGCCGCATTCGCGCGCCAGGATTTCTACCTGCCTTTCGTGATCTCGCCGAAAGGCTGGGGGATAGCGGTGACGGCCTATTTGAGCGCGGTGCTGCTGGCCTCCGCACTGGTGACGCAGGCAATCTGGAAGCTGGATTTGGTAGCCGTTCTAAAGGCGCGGGAATGACCAAGACCAAATCGCGCATTCGATGGATCGTGATAGGGCTGCTGGCGCTCGCTGCCGCGGGCGTGGTGGTGTTTTTATTCTGGCCGCGGCCGGTGGAGGTGGATACGGCAAACGTGGTGCGCGGCCCGATCGCGGATGTGGTCGCGGACCAAGGAACGGCGCGCGTTCGAGAATCCTACGTCGTTTCGGCGCCGGTTGGGGGGCAACTCGAACGAATACCGCTGGAAGTAGGCGACCGCGTGACCGCGGACGGCACCGTGGTGGCGCGCATCCGGCCGCCCGCGCCGGAGTTTCTGGATCCGCGAGCGCGCGCCGAGGCGGAAGCGGGTGTGGATGCAGCCCGCTCCGCGCTCGAATCCGCGACGGCGCAGCGCGACCGGCTGGCCGCCGATGCCGCGCGAACGCGCGATGAACTCCGCCGCGATAGCGGGCTGGCAAGAACGGGGGTGGTCACGGAGGAAACTTTAGTGACTGCTCAGTCTCAAGCCGATCAGGCAGCCAACGCGCTGAAGGCTGCCGAAGCGGACATTCTCACCAGGCGCGCCGATCTGAAATCCGCCGAAGCGGCGCTTGCCAATCCGAAGGGAGACAGCGGCCAGGCCGTAACGGTGACCTCTCCGACATCCGGAGTCGTGACGCACGTGATGCAGCAGAGCGAACGGGCGGTGACGGTGGGCACGCCGCTCGTCGAGATCGGCGCGACGCAAGGGCTGGAGGCGGCAATCGAGTTCCTTTCGCAGGATGCGGTCAAGATCCGGCCGGGCATGCGGGCCGAGATCTACAATTGGGGCGGCCCGGCGGAGATCCCGGCCGAAGTGCGGCGCGTGGAACCACAAGGGTTCACGAAGGTATCGGCACTCGGCGTGGAGGAGCAGCGGACCCTTGTAATCCTGCAGTTCACCGGCCCGCCCGCCGCATGGGCGGGGCTGGCGCCTGGTTACCGGGTATGGGGCCGGGTCTACCTGCGGCAGTTGAATTCGGCACTTTTGGCACCGCTGGGCGCACTGATTCGCAACCGCGGCGAGTGGGCCGTTTATCGGATCGAAAACGGACACGCGCGCTTGCGTCAGATTCAAGTGGGCACGATGACCGATCGCGAAGCCGAGGTTCTCGCGGGCGTCAATCTCGGAGATCCATTGATTATCTACCCGTCGGATGAGGTAAGCGACGGCCTTCTGGTGCGCCAACGAGTGCAATGAGGCGGCCGCTCACATACGCCGGGGAGCGGGCGTTGTGTTAGACTCCGGGCATGCGGCGCCGTCACTTCCTGGTTCTATCCGCGGCCAGCGTGGGCGGAGTGGTGGTGTACTCGCTGGACCGCAAGGTCTCGCGGATTTCCGCGCAAGATCGCTCGCCCCAAGATCAATCTGGCAAATCCAGCAAGGCACCGGCGCAAACGCTGCGCATCCCGCTGCGTTTTTTCACCGAAACGGAAGCCGCCATCATCGCGGCGGCCGCCTCCCGCATTTTCCCCAGCGACGACGCCGGCCCCGGTGCGCGCGAAGCGGGCGTGGTGATTTATATCGACCGGCAGTTGGCCGGACCCTGGGGACGCGACGCGCATCGCTACACGCATGAACCGTTTGACGATGGCCTCGTGGCCGAGTTCGGTTACCAGGGCAAAGCGAATCCGCGCGAAATTTACCGGCAGGGCCTGAAGGGGCTGGCCGGCTTCGACGCACTCACTCCCGCGCAGCAGGACGAAAAGCTGAAGCAGATCGAGAGTTCGCTCTTCTTCACGACGCTGCGCCGCAACACCATCGAGGGGATGTTCTGCGATCCCATTCACGGCGGCAATGCGGACATGGTGGGCTGGCAGCTGATTGGCTTCCCCGGCCCACGCATGAGCAACTTCACCGACATCGACACGCATTACGGCCAGGCCTTCCGGCCGAAGCCGGTGAGCCTGAAGCAGGTATCGGCGAATCCGGTGCGGCCGAGCGAAGAGGGCACGTGAAGAACCTGCCACACGTCGATGCCGTCATCATTGGCGGCGGATGGACCGGCCTGCTGATGGCCCACGAATTGGCGAAGCACACTCCCCTTTCCGTGGCCGTGCTGGAGCGCGGCGGCGCGCGCCAATCGGCGGACTACGCGGGCGGCATGGACGAGCTCGAGTTCAACGTGCGCTTTCGCATGATGCAGGACTATGGCCTCGAGACGGTGACGCTGCGCTATACGTCGCGCGACCGCGCCGTGCCCATTCGCCAGCTCGGCAATTTCCTGCCGGGGCTGGGCACGGGCGGCGCGGGCGAACACTGGGGCGCGGTGTGCCCGCGGTACGTGGCCGATCTTTTCGAGCTGTACACGAAAACCGTCGAGCGCTACGGCGCCAAACGGCTGCCGGAAGATCACGCGGTGGTGGATTGGGGCGTTACGTGGAATGAGATCGAGCCCTACTACACGCGCGGCGACAAGCTGCTGGGCGTCTCCGGCAAGGCCGGGAATATTCGCGGGAAGCTGATCGCGGGCGGCAATCCTTTCGAGGGGCCGCGCAGCGAGGAGTATCCCACGCCGCCGATGAAGCTGCCGTATGTCTCGTCGCTTTTCGAGGATGCCGCCAAGAAGCTGGGCTATCACCCGTATCCCAATCCGGCCGCGACCCCCAGCGTGCCGTACATCAATCCCGACGGCGTCTCGCGCCCGGGCTGCGCGTATTGCGGATTCTGCGACCGCTTCGGCTGCATGATCGGCGCGAAGGCCCAGCCGACCAATACGCTGCTGCCGCTGGTGCAAAGGCAGAAGAGCGTCTCGCTGCGAAATAACTGCTCGGTGCGCCGCATCGTGTTCGACAAAACCGCCAAGCGCGCGACGGGCGTGCAGTACGTGGACGCCAATGGCGAGGAGTCCTTCCAACCCGCCGACGTCGTTTTCCTGGGCTCCTGGACGCTCAACAACACGCGGCTGCTGCTGCTCTCCGGCATCGGCCAGGCTTACGATCCGGCGACGGGCAAAGGCACAGTGGGACGCAATCTCACGCATCAAGTCAATGCGCCGACGCAGGTGTTCATCGAGAAGCCGCTCAACCGCTTCATGGGCGCGGCGGCGACGGGCGTGTGCGTCAGCGATTTCGATGGCGACGCCTTCGATCACAGCAATCTGCCGTTCCTGCGCGGCGGGACGTTCCGCGTGGCGGGCACCGGCTTTCAGCCCGTGGTGAGCTTTGGCGTGGTGCCGTCCACGGTGAAGGCGCGCTGGGGCTCGGAATGGAAGAAGGCGGCGATCGATTGGTACGACAAGGTGGGCACCATCGGCTTTGCCGGTGAGCACATCGCGTACAAGACCAACTACATGGATCTCGACCCGCGATACAAAGACCATCTCGGCGATCCGCTGCTGCGGCTCACGCTAACCTGGCATGAGAACGAGCGCAACATGGTGGCGTTCGCCAGCGCCAAAGCCAATGAGCTGGCCCGCGCCATGGGCGCGAAGGAGATTATCCCGGCGCCCAGCTATGAGCGCTACGACGCGCGGCGCTACCAATCCACGCACGTGCAGGGCGGCACGATCATGGGGAGATCGCCGGAAGCTTCGGTGGTGAATCCGTGGGGACAAAGCTGGGAGCTGCCGAACCTTTTTATCATGGGCGCGTCCACCTTCCCGCAAAACGGCGCCGCCAATCCCACTACCAGCGTGCTGGCCTTTGCCTATCGCACCGCCGACGCCGTCATCGGCCGCTACCTGAAGTCGCCCGCGCCGCTGGCGTAGTCCCTCCCTGAAACATGAATCTCTGGCTGCCTAAGCGTTGCCTAAGCGTGCCGAAAGGGGTATCCCGACTAGTCAGACTAGTCACGTTAGGGGGAACGGAGTGAAGCGACCCAAGAAATCAGGGCTGGCGCCCAAAACGAGATGGCAGCTGCAGAAAGCCAAGGCGCAATTCAGCGAGGTCTTCCGCCGGGCGCGTTCGGAAGGACCGCAAGTGGTCACGCGGCAAGAGAAAGAGGCTGTGGTGATTCTGCCGGCGGAAGAGTTTGAACGATTGCTGGCGCGGGCCCGCCAGCCGCAAAGCCTGGTGCACTTCTTCGCGGACTCTCCTCTGGCGCGGGTCAAATTGAACCTGAAACGCAAGCCTGACTTTGGCCACAGGGTCAAGCTGTGAGCGGGTTTCTGCTGGACACGAATGTGATCTCCGAATTGGTGCGGCGGAAACCAGAGGCCAGGGTGACCGCCTGGGTGGGAGCGACGGACGAAGCGCTGCTGCATTTGAGCGTGCTTACCCTGGGTGAAATTCGCACGGGGATTGGCTCTTTACCCAATCCGTCCCGCCGCATGGCTCTCGGAGCGTGGCTGGACGGGGAGTTGGCGATACGGTTTGCAAGCCGTATTTTGCCCATTGATGAAGCCGTGGCAGACCGCTGGGGGCGGCTTACGGCGCGAGCAGCGGCCGCGGGACGGCGCCTGGCGGTGAGTGAGGGCCTGCTTGCGGCCACGGCCCTGCACCACAACCTGACACTCGTGACCCGCAACACCAAGGACGTCGCTGCCACGGGCGTTCCGGTATTCAATCCCTGGAGCGCCTGAAATCGGGCGTGTTCCGCCCCTCTTCTTCAACCTGCTTTTGCTCAGCCTGCTTGACAGCGCTTGAGCGCACGTGTTACTTCACTCGGCCAGTTTCTTCTTTTGTATCTCGTCATGTTTCACGATCGCGAGGTGTCTCTATGAGGGGTTTCCGTTCGACGCGTGGGGTGTGGCTTCGAAGCCTGGCAAAAAAGGTAATCTGTGCGCTGGCAACTGCGACCGTGGCGCTGGTGGTTTGCGTGCCCACGTTTGCTCAGGACGTTTCCGGAACGATCCGCGGAGCGGTTTTGGATCAGACCGGAGGCGCCGTCGCCGGCGCGACCGTCACCGTCACCGATGTGGCCCGGGGCGTCTCGCGAACCCTCACCACCGACGATACCGGACAATACCTGGCCAACAATCTGACGCCCGGCACGTACACGGTGCGCGCGGAGGCCAAGGGATTCCGGAATGTGGAACACAGCGGCGTGCTGGTGCAGGTCTCGGAAAATATTCGTGTGGACCTGGTGGTCCAGCCCGGCGAACAGACGCAGACGATCACCGTAAGCGGAGAGGTGCCGGCCATAGATACGACGGACTCGACGCTGGGCGGAGCGGTAAGCAACAGCGAGATTAATTCCCTTCCCTTGAACGGCCGCAACTTCCAGCGTCTCCTGGAACTCCGTCCCGGCGTGGTTTACGTCACGCAAGGCGGCCGCTCGGGATCCTCAAGCACCAACGGCCTGCGTACCGGAGGCGACCTGGTGCTGGTCGAGGGGATTCCCCAGATCGACCAGGCTTTTGGGGGCAGCTCGATCAATTCCGCGTTCACGACCAGCGGAGAAGATACCGCCTCCATCCTGCCCATCGACGCCATCCAGGAGTTCGCCAGCACGCAGAATCCCAAGGCGGAGTACGGATTCAAGGACGGCTCGATCGTAAGCGTGGGCGTGAAATCGGGCACCAACAGTTTGCATGGCACGGCCTATGCCTTCGGCCGCGATGCGAGCGCAACGGATGCCGCCAACTTTTTCACCGCGCAAAAAACCCCGGCGACCTTGGAGCAATTTGGCGGGACCGTCGGCGGCCCCGTGATCAAGGACAAGATTTTCTTTTTTGCCGGCTTCGAAGCTCTGCGAGCCACCGTGGGCAGCACGGTTGTGGACCAGGTCCCCACGGATATTTCCATTGGAAATACAAGTGCCAGCATGGTGGACGCCTGCAAGGCTGCGGTAGCCGCGGCGAAACTCAATACGCTCAGCGCGCAGTTGGCCGGGATCCAAAATCCGTCAACCTGTGCGGTTACGCCTGCGTCATCTACGGTGGAGAATATCTTTCCCTTCACCCAAACCACGGCCACAGGATCGAATTTCGCGCCGGGAACACCGAGCGGCACCCCACTCAATAACGGGATGATCAAGGGCGATTGGGTGATCAGCCCGAAGCACCACTTGGATGGCATGTATTACATCTCCAAGTCAACCCAATATACCGGCGCGCTGCTGCCGCAGTGGGATACGAACGTGGTTCTCGATACCCACACTTACGACGTCAATTGGACCTGGACACCGAATTCCGCCATCGTCAACGACGCTCGATTCGGTTACGCCTACCTCGACGACCAGACACTCTACGGCGACGCCAATTTGCTCCCCTCGAACCCCTGGCCCAATGGATATAGCCTGCCGACGGGCGTTACCAACCCGCTCTTCGGCGGCTTGCCGACCATCGCGATCACCGGCTTCACCTCCCTCGGCAGCGGCGCCAGAGTGGGCGTCCGCGGGCCGGACGGCACCGTCGATTTCAAGGACAACGTCTCCTATCTGCGCGGCGCGCACACCTTCAAGGCTGGCTTCGACTTCGCGGACGTGATTCTGGACGAGAACAGATACTCCGGCTCCGAGGGCTCCATCACCTTTTCGAGCCTGGTGACTTTCCTGGAAGGCACGCCGAGTAACGGGAGCATTTTAGGCGGCGATCCTACAACCAACATCCGGCAGCACTGGTTCGCCGGCTTCGTTCAGGACGATTGGCGCGTGGCTCGCCGATTGACCCTGAATCTCGGTGTTCGGTACGAGTACTACAGCTCGATCGTCGACCGGGACAACTATATCGGGAACTTCAATCCCAGCGTGAATCCTCTGACGACTCCCGCCGTGCAGCAAGCCGGGCCCGGCGCGCCGATCTCGTCGATGTGGCAGCATCCTCCCAAGGACCTCTTCCTGCCGCGTTTAGGATTCGCCTGGGACATTCAAGGCACCGGCAAGACGGTCCTGCGCGCTGGAGCCGGCCTATTGACCGCCTCCCCATCCATCCCGCAGTTAAGGGTTCCCTTCGAACCGTTCGGAGCGAACTTCTTCGGCGGTACGGCGGCAGCCCCGGTGTTGATCGCCAACAATTCCGGCACGCAGGCGAACGCGCACACGCCGCTCTCGTTCAGCTTCACGAACGCCGCTCAACTGCAAGGGCTCTGGAACACCACCGGCCCGATATTCCCTAACTACTTGCCCCTGACCATTAATGGCGTCAACTATAGCAGCGCGTCATGCACCGTCGCCGTGCCGTGTTCCACGGGCGCTCTGGCGTCCAATTTTACGGTGCCGAAATCTCTTCAATGGAATCTCGATCTGCAGCGGGTGATCACCAACAATCTCACCCTCGATGTGGCTTATGTGGGGAACCACGGCTATCAGCAACAATACTTCAACGACCTCAATGAGCCTCCACTGGGCGCCGGCTGGGACCCCACTACGGTCTCGAACTGCATCAAGAGCGCGGGGACGAACTACAGCAACTGTAAAGTGAATGCCGCCAATGAACTGGCGCTCGAGCCCTACCACAGCCAGTTTCCTTACCTCAACTTCATCATGGAATCGCAGAACGGAGTCTGGTCCAACTACGATGGATTGCAGGTAACGGCCAACGAGCGGCTTTCCCACGGACTATCTTTTCTTGCCGGCTACACGTATTCCCATGCCCTGGATATTTATAGCTCCGTTTCCGCGGGCAACGTTCTTGTTTCGGATCCGAACAACCTGAAACTGAACTACGGGAATAGCGACAACGATGTTCGCCATCGCTTCACGTTTTCGCCAACCTACGCGATCCCGGGGATGAAGTCGCCCGGACAGATGTTGGAAGGCTGGTCGCTGAACGCCATTTTCATTGGCCAGGCCGGGCTCGGTTGGTACCCCGACGACAACACCAAGACGGATTGGCTGGGAACCGGCGAGTTCGCCGAAGCTTTCTCGACTCAAGTCGGCCAACTTCAGTATTGGAACTACTCCGGTCCCACGTCGGCCTTCAAAGAAGGCTTACGCCCAATACCCTGCTACGCGGGCGCCAACGTAGCCGCTTCGAGTTCACTGGCCAAAGGCTGCCTGGGCACGCTGAATACCACAGCCGTCCAGACGCTGCAGCCCGCGCCCGCATCCATAATGAATGCCTGCGCCGCGGCTGCCGTCGCCCCATACGGTGGCGCCGGCACCACCAACGGGCAGCTTGCCCTCGCGGCGCTCGCCAATAGCACCTGCTTCATTCAAAATGGCGGAGTTCTGACGCCTCCTGCTTACGGAACGATCGGCGACGCAAGCCGCGGCATCTTCCGGGGCCAGCCCTATTACAACGTCGATTTCTCAATCGCCAAGATGTGGCACTTCAAGGAACGCTATAGCGCGCAGTTCCGGCTGGAGACCTTCAATTTCCTCAACCGGACCGATTGGGCCGGGCCGAGCAGCAGCAATCCGACTAGCCCCACCACATTCGGCGTGGCGGCAACCACAGCCGATAATGGCAATGCGGTGCTGGGCTCGGGCGGGCCGCGGCACATCCAGTTCGCTTTGAAGCTGATGTTCTAAGAAACGTGGACAAAGCGCCGAGAGAGCCTTTCCGCGAGAATCGCCGGCCACATCGAAAAAGAAGATCCAAAAGGGAGAGAGTGGGAAAAATGAGGCACACGTTCCGCTATTATGCTGGACACGCCGTACTGCTTTCCGCAGCCATGTGCGCGGCTTACGCCCCTGCTTTTGCGCAGGGTAATACCGACCGGGATACACCACCTAAGACGGGCCCAACGCCAATCGTCGGCGGATTCACCGCTATGAAGCCTTTGCCGCCCGGCGATCCGGCGCCGCGCATGTCCGACGGGCATCCGGACCTGACCGGGCGCTGGTATCCGAACACGGGCGGAAGAATGTTGCAGGTGGCTTATCCGGTCGCCCGGGCGGTCTACCAGCAGTTCGATCCCAAGGCTACGCCGGAGGAGAAGCCTGTTTTCAAGGCGGGTGTGGACCCCAAGTACACCCGGAAGAATCCTTACGGGGTGTGCGATCAGCCCGGCACTCCCAGCGACACTCTGGAACAGATCAGCCAGCACGCTCCCATGGAACTGATCGAAACTCCGCAGCGGCTGGTCTTCCTCTACGAATATCCGCTGAACGTGCGCATGGTCTACATGGACCGCCAGCATGAAAAAGATCCCGATCCCACGTTCAATGGCGACACGACCGCCCATTGGGAGGGAGACACGCTGGTTCTCGATGTGATCGGCATCGATACCCGGCTGAGGAACCTCGTTCCCGGCGAAACGCAGCCGGGATGGTTTCCCAGCGATCAGGAACACGTGATCGAGCGCATTACCCGCACTTCAAAGAACTACCTCACCTACCAAGTGACGATCGAGGACCCCGTGGTGCTCGCCAAGCCCTGGACCTCAGCGCAGCGCAAGTGGACGCTGGCGCAGGATCCCCATGATGAGTGGGGAGAGGTCTTCTGCACGCACAACGAAGAGCCCTCGGAGATCCAGAAGATCGACGCGGCGAAGGCGACGGGCAAGTGAAGGCGAACGACGTAAAACCGGAGCACGATTCCCAACGAAAACACGGCGGCCGCAACGGAACGGCGCCCGAGGCTCTCGGGCGCCGGCTCTCAACTTGCGCTATTGCCCGCGGCTATTTTCCGAGCTGCTGCACGATTGCCAGCGACTTCTCGACGTGGGCGTCGGGCGCGAGGCCGTCGTCCTTGGAGGAGAGCGTGGCGACGATCTTGTGGTCTTTCCCGATGACGAAGGTGGTGCGCTCGAACAGGTCATGGTCGACCGCAACGCCGCGCACATCCTGCATGCCGGCCCTGGCGGCGCTCTTGGTGAGATTGTAGGAAGCGGCGATCTTGCCATCCGGGTCGGAGGCTACCGGAAACTTACCGGCGCAATATTGCGGATCGGAGGAGAAGGCATTGAGGCGCTCCAGGCTGTCGGCGGAGACGCCGATGATGGTGGCGCCGGCGGCATCGAACTTATCCTTCTGCTCGGCGAAGGTGTGCGCTTCGAGATCGCAGCCCTTGGTGAAGGCGGAGGGATAGAAATAAACGACGACGGGGCCTTTTTTCAGAGCGTTCTCGAGAGAAAAAGAAAACTCTTTTCCGGCGAGCGAGCCCTTGGCCGAGAAATCGGGCGCCTTTTCGCCGGGCTTGAGCGCGGCCAAAAGGGGCAAGCTGAGCAGCACGGAGAGCCCAAAACCAACCAGTAGCTTGTTCATAGAAGAAGTGCCTCCCTTCCCATCGAAGTGGGTAAGAGCATATCACGTATGGTTGGCGATGGGGTCAAGTCTGATGGCTGTGGCGGGGGTGCTTGCCGAGCTTATAGCGCAGCAGGATGTAAAGCGCCACGCCGACGCCCGCGGCGATGCCGGCGATGAGGATGGCGCCGCGATACTCGAAGATCGAGTGCAGTATTTGCCGCCCGTACGTGGCGGCCAGAAATGCGAGCAGCGTATAGCGAATGGCGCGGCCGATGGCCAGCGCCGCGAGGAACTTGCCGCGAGAGTATTGCAGGGCTCCGGCGGCCAGCAGGAACGGAGTCATGGGCAGAGGCGGCGGCAGCATCGCAGGGATTACCACGGCGCCGAAGCCCCATTTCGCGAAGGCGTCCTCCACCTGCCGGGCCCTTTTTGCCGACAAGCGCCGTTCGAGAAGCGCTTTTCCCTCGCGGTGAGCCAGTTGGTAGGTGATCAAGCCGCCGATCACCGCGCCGACTGTGGCCATGAACGCATAGTAGGGCCACAGCGTTTTCTGGCTGGCAGCAAGGATGATCGTCAGAACATCCTGGCTGCCGGGAAGCGGGATCGCCGAGTTATCCACTACTCCCAGAACGATCAGCCCGGGGCCGCCAATATGACGCACCCAGACCATGAGCCGCCTCGTCCATTCCAGAACCAGAAGCGCGATCAGGCCGAGATTCAAGATGCCCCCGGGCGCAAGGGGCGTGCCGAGCATTCGGCGTCGATTCCCACCGCCGCCCGATGAGCCCTCAGAAGTTGGACGATAATTCGCGGGTCAAGGCTACATATGGGCGGGCTGCATCGGGGGCTACATGGGAGCTACGTGCGGGCTAGATCCGGAGACACGGTTACCCTTTCCACCGCCAGGATCGACCAAAGTTCGCGACTGCGGCGGCTTCCCGATTTACAATAGGCGTCCGTGAAAATCACCTACGGAATTACGCTTGACGAATTCCGCACGCTCCAACCGCCATCGCAGCGGCACATTGGCGCGATGGGCCTGGCGGTGACCATGGGCCTGATCTGCCTGCTGCTGATCGCTCCGGGTCTGGGGGTGGTGGCGGAGGAGCTGAGCCAGGGGCTGCGCCCGCCCGCCGCCGCGCTGGCTTCCATCGCAGTGGGCTTGCTGCTGTGCGCGGGCGCTTATTGGCTGGACCGGCATTCGCGGCGGCGCAAGCAGGCGCGGCGCGAGCAGGAACTGCTGGCGGCTTACGACCGCATCCATTGCCGCAATGCTCGAGTGCTGGAGGCCGATGCCGAATCGCTAACGCTGAGCTGCGATTGCGGCCTGGTGGCCAAGCCCTGGACCGAACTGACCGGCTTTACCGAGACGCAATCGTTTCTGATCCCACTCACGCGCACGGACTCTTTCCCTATTCCCCGTTCCGCCTTCGCCACCGAAGGAGAGCTGACGGAATTTCGCCGCTTGATCCTGGAGAAATTGCACACCGATCGGCCGTTCAACGCCTGCCCCATCGAATTCGCGCATACCCGCGCGGACTTCTGGCGCGCCAAACTGCTGCACACGCGTAAAGGCGGAGGCTGGCGCCGGATGGCGAAGCTGGGAATTGCGGCGGCCGCGTTTCTTTACATCATCGGGGCGGCGGTGGTGGGCGCGCGGTCAGGGCAAGCGCCCGCGTGGATTGCGCCGGTGGCGCTGGGCGGCTTCGCCTTCTTTCTGGCGCTCACAGTGCGTCCGCAGCAGCGTTACTACGGGCCGCTGTGCATCTACTTCAGCGAGGAGGGATTCCACGTGGTGGACCCAGCTTCGCAAAGCCGCCGCCGCTGGAACGAACTGGCCGGCTATCTGGAGAACCGGCATCTGTATCTTCTGTATCTGAATCCGCGCCTCTATCGCATCGTGCCCAAGCGCGCGCTGGGCAATCGCACCTCCGAATTCGAGCGCCTGCTGCAAGCCGCGCTGCCCACCTTCGATTACCGCCGCCGTTACCCGGTGGCGGATACCGCGCGCATCTGAACCTCAATTCAGGGCCTCGCGAAGCCGATGCGGGCTCGGTTTCCGCGCGCGGTATTCCATCCAGATGAGCCCGATCACGATTAGGTCGAAAGCGCTCAGCAGGATCAGGCCAGCGCTGCCGCCGAGCGTGAAGCGGTACAGCTGATAGGCGATGAATGCGCTGAAGACGCCGATGGCCACGGGATAGGCCCACAATCTGTTTTTGAGCAGCGCCACCACCACGAAAATTTTCACCATGCCGTGGGCAAGCAGGTAGAGCGCCAGGAAATGCTTGCCGGTAACCAGGTGGCCTACAGCCAGGCGCAGATGGTGAAGGATGACGTCGTGACGATTTCTCGTGATTTCGTCCTGAGTGAGCAGCCCCACCCAGCGGAGAATCAGTCCCGGGCTAACCAACCAAAGCGCGATCCCGCCGGCGATCTCCAGCACCCCGTCCAAGCCCTTTAGGATTACCCCCACGCGAAACAGGACTTCTCGCGTTCCCCCCGGTCGATTCATATGTGCATGGCTCCGACCCGTATGCATTTCGCTCTAAGCTTACGATGTTGCGGGACGGGTTTGAGGCACTTCGCGAACGACGGCGCCCGGCCGGCGCCCGATCGGGGAATCGATCATCGCCGGCTGCCGGTGGCGTCAGTCCTGAACCAGGTGTGGGCAACGCTTTCCCTGCTTCTCGTCTTCGATCTCTTCGCGTAGCGCTTCCCTCTTCAGGCGCGCGGCGCAAAGAGTGCAGATCGGCCGCAGGGAAGGTTTCCCGCACACCAGGCAAAACGTTCTGTGCCTTGTCTTTTCCATGTGCGCTCCTCTCAGCGAGTCGGAAATTGCGGCGATCGCGCGACGTGGAAATCCTTTACGACGGAACCGCCGAGGTTTGCGGCTGCGGGCTCTTGCCTTCTAGTAATTTGATGCTGGCTGTAAGGGGTTCGTCGCCTCGAGCGAGCGGCTCACTCCTCATGATCGGCCGAGTAGGGCGATTGCCGGCGAAGGGTTAAGATAGGGCCGCTGCCGCGAGAAGGCGGCAGCGTTAGGTCCTGCTGAACCAGTTCCCACTCTGACACCTGCGATAAGGAGGTCTCGCGATGGACTTGCTCCAGATCTTGCAAATTCTTTTCCTGATCGGACGGATCATTGTCGGCGGATATTTCCTGATGGCGGGCTTCAACCATTTTGCCAATGTGAAGATGATGGCGGGCTACGCGAAAAGCAAAGGCACGCCGGGGGCGGAAGCCGCCGTCGTAGGCACGGGGATTCTGCTGGTGCTGGGCGGCGCGAGCTTTCTCTTGGGTTTCCACCCCACGATCGGCACGGCCCTTCTGATCCTTTTCCTGCTCGGCGTCACCTTCAAGATTCATAATTTCTGGACCATCTCCGATCCACAGGCGCGCATGAACGAGCAAGTTCATTTTGGCAAAAATATCGCCATGATCGGCTTTTTGCTCATGACGCTGATGATCTTTCGGCCCTGGTACATGAGCCTGCACTAAGAGCATCAAGCGCGGACGCGTGGCGGCACAAAGGGATCGCTTGCCGCGCCCGTTCGCGCTCTCGCTTCTCATGTCCAGGACCGATCAATTCTTTCGCGACAAGGTTGTTCTGATCACCGGCGCCTCTTCGGGCATCGGCGAAGAGCTCGCCTGGCAACTGAGCCAGGCGGGCGCGAAGCTGACGCTTGCGGCGCGCCGCGAGGAGCTGCTGCAAGCCTTGGCGGAGAGAATTGCCGCGGCGCAGAAGCCAAAACCTTTGGTCGTGGCCTGCGACGTCACGCGCGACGGCGACCTCGAGCGGGCCGTGGCCGAAAGCGTGCTTCATTGGGGGAAGCTGGACGTGGCCATCGCCAACGCGGGCTTCGGCGTGGTCGGGCCGCTGCGAAAGCTCTCCCTCGACGATTATCGCCGCCAGTTCGAGACCAACGTCTTCGGCGTGCTGCGCACCATCTATGCGGCGCTTCCCGAAATCGAAAAGGCCCGCGGCAACATCGCCATCATGGGAAGCATAGCGGGCTGGGGAGCGACTCCCGGCGCTTCGCCGTACTCGATGAGCAAGTTTGCGCTGCGCGCGCTGGCGAATTCCATCACGCCGGAGCTGCGGCTGCGCGGCGTGAAAGTTACGCTCATCAGCCCCGGATTCGTGGATAGCAATATCCGGCGCGTCGATAACCGCGGCAAATTTCATCCCGGGGCCAAGGAGTCCGTTCCGCCATGGCTGGTGATGCGGACGGATAAGGCCGTGCGGCAAATGCTGCGGGCAATTGCGCGAGGCCAGCGTGAGGTGGTGATCACCGGACACGGAAAGCTGCTGGTGGCGCTGGCGCGATTCGCGCCGTGGATCGTGCGTGCGGCCGGAAAGCGGATGGCCGCGAAAGCCAATTCGTAGGTCGCAGCTTCGCAGCCAGGCTGCGGCGCAATATGCGCTTATTCTTTGTGGCGGAACCAGCCCAGGCCGGCGCGCAGCTGAATTGTGTTGATGCCGGGATTCTCAGCGGTGAGGCCGGCGTCGGAGATGTGCAGCCAGCGCAGCTCCAGGCTCCAATGCATCTTGCCGCGGCCGACGTTCACGCCAACCCCGGCCCCCGACGCGAAGTTGATGTTCGAAATGCCCTCGGGCACCTGCCTCGAGGTGAATAGCACGCCGCCGCCGAGGTCGATGTACGGCGTGACGCGGCCCCGCGTGTCAAAAATCCATTTGAGCGCGAATGGATTGAAGCCCGCGCCGTAGACCACGTTCCGGGGCTCAAAGATTAAATAGAGAGGCACCCAGTCGACGGCGTATTCAAATCGGCCGCGCAGGATGCTCGGGCCGTGCGGGTTCGTGAGCACCCAGCCGTAGCGCAGGCCGGTATTCCACGCTACGGTACCGTTCGTCCCGCCGTCCGCGGAGTGCCCCGCGCCGGACCACACCTGAAGTTCGGTGCTGTCCTGCCGCGGCTCTTGCTGGGCGCTGGACTGGGCCCGCAGAGCTGCGGCGCACGCGCACAGGGCGCAAAGCACCGCGGCGCAACGCAAAAACGCAAGCATGCGGCAAGGGCCCACTAGCCGATCCCCTCCACCCGAAAAACGCCACCCGAAAACAGGTGCAAGAAAATAGCATCCTGCGGCCCGCAGCGCCAAATCATCCGCGGGCTGCGAATCTGATGCGTGGAAAAGCTTTCGGTTGCTAGAATTTGGCTGAGGGACGGGGAGAATCGGACGACATGGGGCGAGTCAGCGAAAAGATCACTACCTTTCTGCCCTGGTCGGAGATCGAACCGGAAGCGCAGAAGCAGATCCTGAACACCGCCGAGCTGCCCTTCATCTTCAAATGGGTCGCGGTCATGCCCGATTGCCACTATGGCAAAGGCGCCACGGTGGGCACGGTGATCGCCACCAAGGGCGCCGTGGTTCCGGCGGCCGTGGGCGTGGATATCGGCTGCGGCATGATCGCGCTGGAGACGGGCCTCGTTCGCGGCGATCTCCAGGAGCTGCACCGTCTTCGTGAGGGCATCGAGCGGCGCATCCCCATGTCCGCGGGACGGAATAACTCCAAGATCGCGGAAACGGCCCAGCCGCGCATCGCCGAACTGAAGAAGATCGAGTCCTCTACCGGCGGGCGCTATAGCGATTTCGACAAAGACTGGGAAGCGGCGCTCGGCACGCTCGGCGGCGGCAATCATTTCGCCGAGGTTTGCGTGGACGAAAAGGACGCCGTCTGGCTCACGCTGCATTCCGGATCGCGCGGCGTGGGCAATCGCATCGGCAATCACTACATTCGCCGCGCGCAGGAGATTTGCCGCAAACGCAATATCGCGCTGCCCGACCGCGACCTGGCGTACTTAAGCGAAGGCACCGAGGAGTTCGATCACTACCTGCGCGACCTGCATTGGGCGCAGCATTTCGCGCTGCTCAATCGTGAGGAGATGATGGACCGCATGCTGCGCGAGCTGAGCCATCACGTCTACGGCGAAGCCGTTCCCTTATATGAGAAGAAGCCCGAGCTCGAGCGCCAGCGCATCAACTGCCACCATAATTTCACGCAGGTGGAGCATCACTTCGGGCAAGACGTGTGGGTCACGCGCAAAGGCGCCATCGAAGCCCGCGCCGGCATGCGCGGGATGATTCCGGGATCGATGGGCACGCGCAGCTATATCGTCACCGGCCTGGGCAATGCGCAGTCGTTCGACTCCGCGCCGCATGGCGCCGGGCGCAGAATGTCGCGCACCAAGGCGCGCGCCGCCTTTGCCATGAAGGATCTGGAAGCGGCCATGGCGGGAATCGAGTTCCGCCGCTCCAAAGTGCTGCTCGACGAAATTCCCGGCGCGTATAAGGACATCGATCACGTCATGGAAAACGCCCGCGACCTGGTGCGCATCGACCACACCCTGCGCCAAATCATCAACTGCAAAGGCGATTAGCTGCCGGCAGCCATCGCTCGTTTAGGCCATCTAAGAGGTTAGACTTGTAATTTCTGCGCGACCGTAGGTTTAAGCTCAGCTTCGTGAATATGGCCCGCATTTACCGATTGGCGCAGCATATTGAGAAGCTGAGGTTCTAGTTCGCGCACCCTTTCGCCGTTAGCGAAGAGCAAGTTGGCGAGGCGCGCCAAATCGGAAGCGGAGAGTTGAATGACATCGACATGCCAAGAGTTAGCTTGCTTATCCAGCGTGTCACCGGACTCTCTTTCAACCCTCAAGCCATTTTCTTGAATGTGCCTGAAATCGATCAGGATGTAATCCAACTTCTGGAGATACTCGCGTGTTGAAACGATAGCCGCAATAACGCGCGTAAGATTGGACTTATCATCCTCGATCTGCCACACCGAGAGTCGATTATCCTCGGTCTTTAGGTCGTGAAGCACATCTGCCGGAGCTTGTTCTGGGGGCAGGTATTTAGAGGCCTCGCCGCCCTTCGCCCATTTGACCTTGTGGTCAATCTTCCTCAGCAGTAGCGGCATCGATTTCGGCGGTTCATCAGCAAGCGCGATTAGGCACCGCACTTCATGCTGTTCTTTTTAACTCCAAGAGAGCCTTTTGCATGTCCACCTTAAGATCCTTAATGATTTCTCGCGCCACTGCTCTCTCCAGGGACGGAATAGCGTTGAGGTCACTCATTGAAGCTATACCTACTGCCGCAGCATCCCTAACATCAGCGGATAAAGAAGAAAGCCCGCACTGTAGAACTGCAGACCGAGCGTAATACGTCGCATCGTCTTCGATGCGGCCCAAGCAAAGCAATATCTGTGCGACAAGTTCGGAGTGGATTTGTGACCTGAACAGCACCGCGGCAATCTCCGCTACTGCGGACACGCCATTTGTTTTAACGAGCTGTTTCACCCTATGCGTAAATTCGTTCTCAAAACCGTCTTCAAATTCAACTAGATCGGCCGTGTCAAACAGACTACTTACCCGCAACTCCACGTTGGTAACTCGTTCCCGGCCAGAGCTCGTAGCCGCATTTGACACAGCCGTCTGAACGGCCCATGACACAACGTTAGGAGTGTCCACCAGGAAAGTGGTGGTAGCCGACAAATTCGTAGAGAAGGTCTGGGGGCCGCAGGTATTTGCGGGAGCTAGGCTTACGTGCTGCGCGAACTCTGGCGATACCCCCCCAACCTGCAGGGGCAGGGACGTCCACCCGGAAGTGAATTCTATTGACGTCCCACCGCCCATGGTTATCGCATTCTGCCCCCGCTGTGTGACGCCGGGCAGGGTCAAACGGGGCTCTCCGCTCAATGTCAAGGGAATCCAGGCAGAAACATCGTTCCCTCCGGTAACGATTATCCTAGCTTCCGTGCTCATCGAGAATTCCCCGCTCTGCTATTTCGATGCTGTTTGCGACCAATTCATCAAATATTTCAACAACTCTATCTCGAGGAAGTTCACCCGTCTGAAGGACTGGAGTGTTAATGTCTAATTCCAGATACGCCGCGAATTCCTCACTGATGGGAGTTATCGTCTGCGACCCGCCCGTAATCGTTGCGACCACCGCTCGCCGTGACACAGCCTGAACCTTCGCGAGGCGGTTCAGGTCACCGGCGTCACGCCAAACCCTAGATGCTCCCGGCCGATTTACCTGGAATATAAAGTCACGGATTATCCGCCAGTTAATCCTAACATAAGGAACTAAGCGCGCCACATACTCTCTGGCCTCGTCGAGGTTAGCAGATGGAACATAAAGCTGCGCACCGAACGCGAGCCGGTTCAATGCCGGGGCGACGTCAGCTAGCCAGGGGACGATTAATCTACGAAATTCGGAAGCAGATGCTTCAAGTGGCCCGATATTTTGGAACGCCCCGCCTTCGGCCTCAGATGGCAGAATTAGCCAATCTACCCGTGCCGCTATGATCTGCAGTTGCAGAATACGATTCTCGATCGGTCCTTGCTCGATGAGCTGACCTGCCCCTACCCGGATGTTACGGTTCTCTGCCGTGTGACCTACGAGTCCCTCCCACCACCTGACGGCATTTAAGTCGGGCGGCGCTGAGCAGAAAGCGGTAGCACGCAACAATCCTGTTTGCCAAGGTGGAAGTCCACTCCTGCCATTTGGGCTCATTGTCTTAGCGTACTATGCTATCGTGACTGCACTACAGTCAAACCGCAGCCTGAGTCCTTTACCTACAACAGATAAGAACCAAAAGGACCAGCGCCGTGGTACCCCTGCTCTATCGACTCCGCCAGGGCGCTCTCCTAAACTCCGTTCATTGGCGATGCATGGACTCCTCCGATGCCCCCTTGCCTTTCTTCCGTGCTCGCCGAAAATTTGCGCCGAGGAGGGTCCCGATGCCCGAGCTTGATTTTGTGATCTCCGCAAACCACGCGCAGGACGCATTCTCCGAGCCGCAACACGAGGCGCCCGATGGCCGCACCGACGGCCGCCCGGGACAGCGCGAAGACCGCCGGGAAGAACGACGCCTCCCCGGGCCGCGCCAGGTGTGGATCCAGGGCACAGACGCCAACGGCGACAACGTCGAGGAAGTGCAAGTGATGCGCAACTACAGCCGGGGCGGATTCTACTTCGTCACCAACCTGCACTGCTACCGCGCGGGCATGCTGTTGAACGTGATCCCGTCGTTCGGTTCGCTCAATATGGAGTACGTCGCGGAGGTGGTGCGCGTGGAGCCCAAGCCCAAGATGGCCTACGGCGTCGGCGTGAAGCTGCTGCACGTGCACAACCCGATTCCTCGCCCCAACCAAGCCTAGCGCGGCCGTAGAACGACGTCGCGCCGATTTCTCGGCGCCGACGGTGGCTCGACTCGGCTCTACGCCGCCCCTGTCGCTACGCCGCTTCCGGCTCAGCCGCCTTTTCGCCAAAGACGTAGCGATTGCCGTTGGGAAAATTGGCGGCCAGAAAACACACCCACTTGTCTCCCGCAAACTCGGGAAGAACCACGGTCGCATCCTCGTATTCGTAGTCGGCGCTGGTGAGATTCACAGCCACGTCGACGTATTCGCCGCCGACCATCGCGGAGATCAGCACCTGCGACGTGTGCGGCAGCACCTTGGTCACAAACGCGGAGTTCACCGAACGCAAGCCCGGCGGCCGCTTCATCACCAACTGCAGCGGCGCGCGCTCCTCGCGCCATTTGTCGAAGATCAGGTAAGCATCGTCAGACGAGATCCGGCTCATAGTCCCAACCGTTTATTTTCGCTCAGGCAGGATCAGCTTTTGAAGCAAGGAATTAGGGAATCGTGGCACAGTCGAGCGAGCGGAGCCAGCCGCGGAACTTATTCACTGTCCGATATCCCTAAGAATCGTGTCGATCACAAGGTTTTCTGCCGACGCAATATCTTCAACCGTCCCAACAAACACATCCTGGGTCATTGCGTTCGTGATCGGCAATCTCTTCTCAAATTCAATGACCCCCGAGGCAACAGATTCCGTGTAACTTAGCTTTAGAAGCGATAAACCAATTGTTATATCTTCATCAATTTGGCGTACCCGCTCCACAGGCAATTTGTCGATCATACCTTTATGAAGTTGCGAAATCGTAACCAGTCCTCCTACATTCAGATATTCGCCGTGCGTTTTCTCTCTCCCAATGAGCACGGGATGTCCCGGAACGGACGTCGCCCGTAGTGCAAAATACATCTGGTCGTTCGGACTATCCACTATCCCGTATCCAAATGGACTTAGCCACGCTTTGACCGTCATCTCAATGTGTTCAGGTTTCAATTCATCTCTTAATGTATCGCGCCCAGAAAGTGACGAAACGAGACCGGCGAGGGCTAACCCGAGGCTTATCAGAAACAGCAAAGTCATCAATACTAGCCTGCCTACAGACAGGGACACGCGGGTTGAGTCTGGTTGGGACACCGCAACCGTTTCGATTGGAGTTCGTCCCCTCAATTGAAACCACAACTGCAATACCGTGCCGACGCCGCCAACTCCACCTAAGGCTGCAAACAGGAATAGCCATGCATCTCGTGATGGCATCTTGTACCCCTTCCCGAATTTAAACGGAAAGGGTACGCCACCCGGCTACCCGGTGTCACGACACAGTCCAACTTCGGCCGCGTCGTTTGTCGACGCCGGCGACGCCGGCGCCAACGACGCCCGCTTGAAGTAGCGTCCCGGCGGGTACATCCCGGCGCGGATCAGTTCGTCGCCTACGCGCCAGCGAATCTCCTCGGCCCAATCCGACCAGGTACGCTCGGAGATTCCCAGAACGCGGCGGGCGGCGTGGTATTCAGCGCCGCCCAGGTAATACATCCGAAAAAGGATCAGGCGCGATGCCCTGATCTCCTTCCGACTTTTTTTAGCGCCCCAAGTTCCCGCATTCGCAGGACGTTGCGGCGCACGGCAACCCCAAATCTCCGGGGCAGAGCCAGGCACACTCTCACATAGCGCGCGTTCGCCGGCGCGCGCGAAGTCCGCGACGTACTCCACCAGCCGTGGGCGCAGGTCCGGCCGCCACAAAAACTTCGAGGGAGAGAGCAGCTGCGTGGTGGCCACGCGTGAATCAACCAGTTCTCGCGCGGCGCGGTAGATTTCGTGACAGATGACGAAGGCGTCGTTGCAGGCGGCGCGCGCCCTCATCGAGCGACCTCGCTGCAAGGCGCCGTGCTTGGCACCGCGCCGCCAGGCGAGCCGCCCGGCCCAGCGCCGGGAGGCGTGCTGCCGCAAACCGCTGGTTGTGCTGGCCGTGACAGCGGCGCCTGCATCTTGTCTTCAGATAGCCCGGCGACCAGATCCCCGAGCGCGACGCTCGCGAGGAGGCAGCCCGCTTCCCACATGGCATCGTCGCGGCGTGCGGCGAGAAAGCGTTCCGTCTGCAAATGCAATCGCAAGCGCCCCAGCAATGCGCCGGCGCGCGTGGCGCCAAAGGCGCAGCGCATCGGTGGCTTCTCGGGAACCTGAGCCGCCGCCTCGGTCGCCGCCTCAGTCGCCGCTTGGCTCGCCGCAGCCGCGCCGCCATCCGTACTGCCGCCCGTACCGGCGTCCATACCGGCGCTCGTCCCGGCGCCCGGTTTGTGAATGGGCAGCCTCGGTCGCGGCGCCGCGGCGGCGCGCAGCCGCCGCGCGCGCCTGCTGCGATCGACCCCGCACTGCGCCTGTTGCTTGTTCCTTGGCCGGCGTCTCTCCATACACACCTCTCCTTCCGGAGCGGACACACCGCTCCCGTGGGCCTTTTCAGGCTTTTCAGTGGGCTATGAGGAGTCTTGCTCGACGAATCGTCAGGACTTCAGCGATGCCGGGGAGGCGCGCGGCTGCGCCATGCAAGCGACCCGCCGCGGCGCGGAGCCCGGAGCTTCGCAGCACGACGCGTGGGGCGTCGAAACACGCAGCGGCGACTCTTTGTCCGCGTCGCCGCCGAGTGCATCCGTCGCGCCAAGAACCATGCGCGCCTCGCGAGCGCGAATGCGCTCGAGCACCGCCGGGTTCACGCGGACGCCGCAATCGGCGGGACGCGGCCCGGTGCCCGCGTAGAGATCGGCGAGCCCATGTCTTTCGCCACGCGTTTTTGTCGCCGAACGATGCGTGACCGGGTGGCTTAGCTGCTGGCTCAACTGCTGCGTGGGCGCGTACTCGCCGTGGAGGACCTTGCGCGCGTTGCTGGCATCGGCGATCAGCCAATCGAAACTGGCTCGCCATCCACGCTCGCCCGCGCCCGCCAGGAACGGCGTCCTCGCAGCACGCCGCACCGCCGACCGAAAATCGTCCGCCGTGAATCCCGCCGCAAGCCACTGCGCGCATTTGCCACGGCGCTCCGCGGTGAGAATGTGTGCCGGCGGCAAGGATCCGCGCTCGGCTTCGTAAATCGCCAGCAACTCCTCCGGCGCTGTCTCCGAGGGAGAAGCTTGCCGCACGGGGTTGTCGCGTTCTTTGCATTCTTTGCCATGCGGGGGCGCTGACACCTCTTTTTCCAAATCCAAATTCAAATCCAAATCCTGTGCTTGAGCCTCCTCAACCTCCTCCTTGAGCCCGCTCGCTTGCACATCCTGCGAATTCGTGCACGATATGGGCGCGCTGTCCATCGCAGCGGGCGCAGCCAGCGCAACCATACGCGGTGGCGCACTCTCGCGCGCGTTCGCACCCAGGACGAGCCCTTCCCTGCTGCCTCCAAATCCGGCGCTATAAGCCGCCAGAGCCTGGCGCGGCACCGGCGGCGCGAGCTTTTCCAGACGCATGCGCCACGAAGGCGGCGGCAGTCTCCCGGGCACATCGCTACCCGTCCAATGCCCGTAGCGCTTGCCGTTCTCCTCCCAGGTAAACAGCAACCCGCGCGCGATGAATTCGTCGAAGATTTCGCCGAGGCGTTCCAGCGTGAGATTTTTGCGAATCGCCGCCACGCGTCCCCAGATCACGCGCAGGTTGGTCATCTCGAAGCTGCCGCTCGCGTCGGCCAGGCCGTAGAGCCAGGCGTATTCGCACTGCGCCCATTCCGCGCAGGAGGCCAGTTTGTCGCTGGCCCACAGGGCGTCGAAATCGATCACGCGTTTTGGCATGGCCTTCTCCCGTGTTTCATTTCGCCCGCCTGCCTCGCGCCGCGGCCTCCCGATTTCCCGCAGGCCGGCTTACCTCGGCCGCAGCACGCGATACTCCCAGACGATCGGCGCTCTTTCCTCATCGCGGCTTCTGCGGCGCGTCGATGCGTCGCGCAAACACAATCCCCTCCTGCGGCGCTTCTGGACGCGATATCCCCCGTGCTCCTTTTTGCGCAAATGCCGCAACTGCGCCGAAATCGAAGCCTCTCCGAACTCCGTCGCCTTGGCGATTTCGCTCAGCGTAAGCCAGGCGCCGCGAAAAACTGCGCGCCTCATCAGCTTGCGGATCGCCGCGAGCTGGCTCTCGTATTGCCGGGAATCCTCGCGGCGACGAATTCTTGCCTCTATGCCACGGGCCCGTATCCCGCGAGCCGCAACTCCACGAGCCTCTGCCCGGAGCACTCCGCCGTTTGCCACTCGACTTTTGTAACGCATCCTGTGCCGCTCTCCTCTCCGCCGTTCGTGCGCTCGGTCTGCTCGCTTCCTTCGAACCCGCCATCAACTAGATTGCGGTGTGCATCTCCGCACCAATCGCCGCGTCTGCTGGAGCCATCCGTTGAGCTTGGCTTTGCAGGCGCCTGAGAACGATCGCGAGCTCCGCAGAGAATGCGCGGCGTACCCCCGACCTTTCTCACTGCGCTGACGCGTCTGATAATATTTGGCACTCGCCTCACTCGAATGCTTGCTCGGCGCATGGGGCGGCAGGGCTTCTCGCGTATTCCACAATCGATCGCTCGATCGGTCGCTGGACCGGTCGCTGGATCGACCCTGGCCCTGCGAATTCGCCGAAATCACGCGGATTTCCACGATATGCGTGCCGCTCACCAGGATTTCGCAGTTTTCCGAGGCGTCTTCCGGAACTTCCAACCCGGCCGTCCCACCGCCCGTGCCCTCCGCCAATTCCGTTTCGCCCAAATCGGTCTCACTCGTTCCGCGGAAGCTTGCAGGAGCGACACCGTCTCCCGGGTCAGCCATCGGATCGTCGGGATCTTCCGGGTCAAAACCGCCCGCGTAATCGCCAGAACATCCGCTGCACATCGGCTCGCCGGCTCCTTCAATCTCCCTCGGGGTTCTCTGCTAACTTTTTCCACAGCCCTAGGGGAATTTATTTAGTACTAGCTGACTCGGTAGTACGAACTGTGTTAATACTCCCGCAACTAAAGGGACTAGGAACAGTTCCAGGAGATCGACCATGGCCACTCGTCGCGTTACGCCGCCTTGGGATTTCTTGCATGAGGCCTCGAGCCCCTCACTCCAGAGCTTCGAGCTTTCTCGTCTGAACCATGCCGCCAACTTGCGCAAAGAGATTGCGGCGCTGCTCGAACAATGGATCGAGGAAGCGGCCGAGGCCCTCCTGGCGCGCTGGCTGCGCGAGGACCACAAACTGCCCCAGCAACCGAACCAGCGAATTAATATTCTTCCGGAAATCCCAACTTCCGCGGTTACAGCGCCTCCAGCGGAGCCCATGGCCGTGCGTCCACGCCAGCCCGAGCGTCGCATTCGGACTGCGCGCCGCCCTTCCGCTGCGGATTGAAGCGCCCGCCGCGATTTGAAGCGCCGCCACTTGAATCGCCGTAGGATTGTCGCCTCCAAAGTATCTGCGCTCCCCCATCTCAATCGCTCTCCGCTCGCCGGCGGCTCTTTCTTCGCCCCGCGTTCAGCCAATCGCCGCACCAGACACCCCATGCCGCCACCCGTTGTCATCCCGAGGTCGCCGCTCGTCGCGCGAAAGTCATGGACACAGGAGCTTTCGCACGCCGAAGGATCTCTCTGCGGACGCCCGTGCCTCTCTCCGCCCCTCTCTCCGCCCCTCTCTCCGCCCCTCCCGCCGGCTCCGCATCTTTTGTAGCCCAAGGACGCGCCGCCTTTTAACCGCCCTGGGGAACGTTCGTGCGGGCCTTGAATTGCTTACCGTGCCCGCTCCGCGACGCTGTCATCACGAAAGACTCGACCGTTTCGATGCGGCGGATGCCCGACTGCTCTCTCTGCGAACGCCCGTGCCTCTCTCCGCCCCTCCCGCCGGCTCCGCATCTTTTGTAGCCCAAGGCATGCCGGCCCGGCGCGAAAGCGCACGGCAAAAACAGAAGCTGGCGGCGCTGGGGGGATGTTCGTGTGGGGCACCGTGCCCGTCCCCCCTTTCGCCCGCCACAGCAGGCAAGGGTGGGTTGCTTTTGAGTCGCCGCGCCGCATGTCCGGAGTAGTTGCTTGCTTCACGCGACTTGCTTTCCGATTTGTTCCCAATGCGCCCGCCGACTGCATCGGAACCCGCGCCAGTTAAGCCATCAGTTAGTAAGTCAAAGGCGATTATCAACTTCATTTGTCGATTCGAGTCCCAGGCTCGGCTCTGCTCTGCCGCCCGCTCTTGCTCCGCTTATCTTCTGTCCCTTACTTCCATCTTTCCCCGGTTCCCGAGCCTCCCTCTGCCATCTGCGCTCCGGCTCGCACCCTCTGCGTCTTTCGTGCCTCTGCGCTCTTTGCTTCCGTGCTTCTTTGCTTGTCCTGCCTCTATTGCCTTTGTTTTTTCCTTTTCCCGCTTATTTATTGTGCTTCTTATCCCTCCGGCATGTCTGCCTCGGGACTTACTTCCCCCTTACCCGTCCTGAGCGGCTTCCTGTTTTCCCCTGCCGTTTGCTTTCCGTGTGCCCTCTTTCTCTTCTTTCTCTTTCTTGCTTTGTCTCTGTTTTTGTTTCGCAAGTTAAATAGTCATATGCGCGGATTCGGAAATGACCTCAGTCGGCCTTTGCAGGTGACTTTATTGGGGGCTTTTCCTGGCGCCTTCGTTTTGCTAGCCTCGTCCTCCAGTCTGATTCACGGTTCCTCTCGGCCTCCCACGTTTGACTTTCCCTTCTGCTTCTGATTTGCGCTTTTCTCGCCAGCCCTTCGTGCTTTATACAGCCGGTTTCACTTTCAGGTTTTCCTTGTGCTTATGTTTAGTGCTTATGTTTAGTCTTTCCTGCTGGCTTTTCCTTCCCTCGGCCAGCTTCACATCCCCCTCCAGCTGCTCAACTTCCCACCCAACTCGCGTTATTGGGTTAACGATCTGCAACTCCCAACTCTTTCCCGCCAAGTCCCTTTATTTCCGAATCGGGCCTCTACTCTGGTCATTCCATGTTTTTCTTATTGCACGTCCGTCGAGCTCTGCTTCCTGATATGTTCCGCTATCTTCCTATATATTATCCGGTAGATTACCAGGGGCGGGGTGCGGCAGGCTGGGGGACTGCTGTGTGTGGGCCGATTGGACATGGCGAAGCGAGGACGAAATCGCGGCGGAGGGGCGTAATCCGCAATAGCAGCCGCAACTGGCACGCGGCGCTATCCGCAGCAGCAGCGCGATCCACCGGGGGCCGGCGCAATTTGAAACAGGCATTATGACGCGGCGGGGGAAAGTGAATCAGTTTGCAAACTGACCCAGTACCGCCGGGGCGCATTCAAACGCCAATCGCATCGCTGAGGTCGCGACGTGGCGAGTGGCGATCCGCGACAGCAGCACGATCCGCAACGGCGACGCAATTCGCAATAGCAGCGCCATCCGCAAGAGAGGCGCGATCCGGGGGCGACGGGACACCGCAAACGCGCGATGTGTGCACCCCGGCGCCGGGGGTCGCGCTCTACGGCGAGGGGGCGAGAAGGCGCGGGCGCTTTTCGACGGGGGGTTTGGGAGATCCGGCTTCGAGAAGCTGATCTTTGCGGAAGATCATGGAGTTGATGTCGTAGGTGGCCAGCTCGAACCCGTGGCCATGGGTAATCGCGTCGGTGGGGCAGGCTTCCACGCAATAACCGCAAAAGATGCAGCGGGAGTAGTCAATATTATAGACGCTGGCAAAGCGCTCGGCGCCCGAGATGCGCTTGGTCGCGGTATTTTCCTCGGCTTCGATATAGATGCAGTGGGCGGGGCAAGCCGCGGAACATAGGAAGCAAGCGACACACTTCTCGAGCCCGTTTTCGTCGCGCTGCAGAACATGGATGCCGCGGTAGCGGGCCTGGAAATGCACGGGCTCGTCGGGGTAGTTCTCGGTGGTCGTCTTTCGCCAAAGATTGCGAAAGGTGACACTGAAACCCTTCGCCAGCGCCGTGATCGTGCCGCCAACATCTTCCAGGAAAGAAGCCATAGTCTCCCGTGGTCCCCGAGAATGAGTTCTTCAAATTCAGTTTACCAAAATGCGGATCGCTAACTTGCTCAAGAAATGAAACCGTGCCGCGCCCCTACATCGACCGGCTGGGCCACCGGTATCGGAGCGCCGGTGAGCGCAGCGATGATTTGCTTGCCGTGAAAACGGCCATTCTCGATAAAAATTTCGCTAGTGTGTTTTCCGCCGATAATTACGCCAGCGAGGTACAAACCAGGGACGTTGCTCTCGTGAGTGCGCGGGTCGATAGCGGGTTTGTTCGTTTCCGGATCGAGGTTCACGCCTAGTTGCCGCAGGAAATCGAAGTCGGGATGATAGCCGGTCAGGACGAAAACCTGTGCGGCAGGGACTTTTTTGTGCGCCACAAGCGGCGTGGTTGCGGCTGAGCCGCTGTCGCCGGAGGAAGCCACGTGCACGAATCCGGGATCGATGCGCACGACATGAGTATTGAAGAGGGCGGTGACCTGGCCGGCCTTGATGCGATTTTCGATGTCCGGCCGCACCCAATACTTGATGTTGGAACCCAGTTCGGCTCGGCGATGGACCAGGGTCACGCGAGCGCCGGCGCGATAGAGATCGAGGGCCGCTTCGGCAGCGGAGTTTTTGCCGCCGACGACCACCACGTCCTCATGCCAGAAGGGATGGGGCTCAGTGTAATAGTGCGAGACGTGCGGGAGGTCTTCGCCGGGAACGCCCAGGCGGTTGGGCAGATCGTAGTAGCCGGTGGCGACGATGAGCTTACGGGAGGAGTAGACATTCTCTTGGGGCGGAAGTTCATCTTGAGCGTCACTGCCGCCTGGGAATGCCCTGAGCGGATCGTCGCTGCGCGTATGCACGCGGAAGCCGCCGTCAGAGCCTTCGACCCGGGTGACCAATTCGCCCAGGCGCAGGTCGAGATCATAGTGCTCGACGCACTTGCGGTAATACTTCAGCGCCTCGGCGCGAGTGGGCTTTTCCGCAGCACAGACGAAGGGCAGATCGCCAATTTCCAGAAGTTCGGGCGTGGTGAAGAAAACCATGTTCACGGGATAGTGGTAGAGCGAATTGCACAGGACGCCTTTATCGATGACGAGCGGGCGCAGTCCCGCGCGTTTGACTTCGATGGCGCAGGCGAGGCCGGTAGGGCCGGCGCCAATGCATATGACGTCGTAAGGGATCATGCAGTTAGTGTGCCCACCCGCACAAGGGATTGCAAATCGTCAAAGCCTCACCCACAAACGTAAAAAGCAGATCCCTCACCGCCATCCGCAAACAACGCGGCTGGGTTCGGGATGACACCTTTGCAGAACAACACATGGCGCTTAGAACGCGCACGGATGAGCTGGTCGCGTGGTCAACTACAGGCGGAGCCATTTCTTCTTCAACTCCTCGTCACTAGAGATCGTTCCGTCTGCGCGCCATGCCGCAAGATTCGTGAGGTTGGCCATCACCAGCGATGTGCCCTCGGGGCCCTTTACGAAGATGACCGCCTCGTTTGCGTCCGTGAAGAACACATCATCAGCGGAGTTCTGCGGACCTAATCCTTGCTGAATGATCCCGAGGATGGCGGTCTCGCTGTCGGTCAGCGGCCTCGCAGATATCGTCATCGGTCCCCCGTAGAGGCGGAGGCGAGGCGGGCGCGGAGGGCGCGGCTCATGCGCAGGACGTCGGCGGGCCACGCCTGGAGCTGCTCGAGTTTGGAGAGGGCGCCGGCGATCTGGCTGGCTTCGGCGGCACTGATATCGACCGAGACAGCGCCATCGGCAGCCGCTGCGCCTTCTGTTCCTTCGCCAGGAGCCTCTGCCGGCGGCGGCCCCTGCATAGCGGCGCCGAGCTTCAAGAGCAAGCGATCGGAGTCGCGCGGCGACTTCGAGGCGGCGATGGCCTCGAAATCGATGCTGAAGCCGTCGGCATCCTGACGCAGCATGGCCGGGCGCGTGGCGCGCACGAGGCTCACGAGAGCCAGGAGCAGTTCGTCGTTGGTGAAAGTCATGGCGTCGATTTTATCGCGATTTGGATGCTTACCGATTCCTCGGATTATTTCCCTCCGTCAGATTCTGCCTTCTTCGCTTAGCATCTCGGGCTGCATCTTGGGCCCCCCGGTATTTTTCTGTAAGTGCGTATTCTAAACGACTTTAAGCGGGATTGTCTTGTTGACGCAAGGTAAGTAACAGCATATCCTCTCGCGTTAAGGGGGATAGTCCCTCTACGTGGGAGGTTGAAAGTGCGTGCACTTCGAATGGTTTTGGC